>Ga0255780_10000058_pt1 | contig 96057 bp, 91 predicted proteins | sample 071ome_32_FD_179978 | JGI IMG/M metagenome (GOLD analysis project Ga0255780, IMG submission 179978) | Coastal salt marsh microbial communities from the Groves Creek Marsh, Skidaway Island, Georgia - 071405AT metaG (version 2) | ecosystem: Environmental > Aquatic > Marine > Intertidal zone >... | reverse complement strand
GCTGAAGCGATTATGGATGCGCTTTAAGCGAGACGTCTTATGATGGTTGTCGACTTGGTGAGGACTATCCAGTCCTTGCCTTGGCGACACGCTCACCTTTGTGCGCCCGTCTGCGCCGAGATGCCTCTCACGTTCGCTCGCTCAGTGTCGTTCTGTTAGGGCCACCCATGACACGCTCTCAACCCATGGTTCTAAGGGACGCACAATGACCGATTGGATTGCTTGGACGCTGCTCGCAGCCTCCATGCAGGCAGTGCGAACGGCTGGACAAAAGTATCTTCACGAATCTCTCTCGGCGCTGACTGCGACGCTGGCGAGGTACCTTTTTGGGTTACCGGTCGTCCTCGCGTATGTACTTTGGCTGGATCCTCCCTTTCATCAGGCATCGATGACGCCGGCTTACGGTCTATCGATTGCTCTCGCGGGCTGTCTGCAGGTCCTTGCAACCGTCTTGCTAGTGAGGCTGTTCAGTCTTAGAAACTTTGCGCTTGGCTCTACGTTCATCCGATTAGAAATCATGATGACGGCGGTTATCGGTAGTGTTTTTTTTCAGGATGCGTTATCGAGCTTGGCTTGGCTCGGCGTTATGGTCGCAAGTGTTGGCATCGTCTCATTGCAGTGGAATCCCGAAAAGCGACTCCATCTCACGCTCGATCGGTCTGTCTTTTATGGCCTCGCATCGGCGCTGGCGTTTTCGCTTACCTCGCTGCTCATTAGAGATGCGAGTTTGTCGCTCGGTCTCAATGATGCGGTGTCTGCGGCCGCAATGACGCTCGCCCTGATGGTCATTCTGCAAACAGGTCTTTGCTTAGGGCTCGTTTCCTTTAAAGAGAGAGGCGAAATCAAGCAGTTGTTTCAGAAATGGCGTCTTGGGCTGTTTATCGGTGTCACCGGGGTGTTGGGATCGATTGGCTGGTTTACGGCATTTACGCTAGAACGTGCCGCATACGTCAAAACGCTGGGACAAATTGAGTTTGTTTTCAGTCTTGGGATTAGTTATTTCCTTTTCAAGGAGCGTGCAAAACAGCACGAGTGGTTGGGGATGGGCTTGGTCTGCCTTGGTGCTGTGCTCATGATTTGGGCGGATTAGGTGAGGCGATTGACGAACTGCTGCTGTAGTGGATACCGCTGGCACTGAGGATCAGTTCGAATCATCGTTCGCTGGTATGAATCATCGTCTGCGAAAGCCGCGTTGGTCGTCTAGGCAGTTTTCTGGACGCGCAATTGCTGGCAAAATGATGTGATGCGGGTGTAGCTCAGTTGGTAGAGTCCCAGCTTCCCAAGCTGGTTGTCGCGAGTTCGAATCTCGTCGCCCGCTCCATTGAATCTTTCTTGCGACTCCGGTCGCGCAGTAACGGTGAAATCAACGTGAGTATTGGTGTTTGGAAGCCCGCGTCCTCGAGCGTCCTGGACGCTGCCACGATTCGTGTCTTGCTCGACGCGGTGGAAGTCGCATCGCCAGAGTCACTTGAGTGCCTGAACGCGCAAGACTTCTCCGATTTAGCGTGGACGGCAACGCAGGATAAGCGTGCTTGGTCGCAAGCCGAGTCGCTGGCTCCGGCAGAGCTTGAGCGCCTGATTCGGTTTTTCACCTTGGCAGAGCAGCAGTGGGTGGGCTGGGAAGCAGGGAAGCGCAGTTCCGTTATTGCGTTGGTTGCGATCTTAAAATCGCAATCTGCGTTTGAACCGGAATTAAGGCGTTGGATTAAGCAGCATTCGGACAACCGATATTTGCCTTACGGCGCCGCACTCTGAGTGGATTGGGAGGAGTCTTGAGAACCGCGACAGTAAGAAGAGAGACCCTAGAAACGCAGATCGAAGTTTCCGTCAACCTGGACGGGCGCGGCGAGCGTCAAATGCAAACCGGGCTTGCCTTTCTCGAGCACATGCTTGATCAGATCGCTCGGCATGGCCTCATCGATCTGACCATTAATGCGAAAGGCGATTTGGAGATCGATGCCCATCACACGGTGGAAGATTTAGGGATTACGCTTGGTCAAGCCGTGAATCAAGCGCTGGGCGACAAGAAAGGTATCGCGCGATATGGGCATGCGTATGTGCCGCTGGATGAGGCGTTGTCTCGCGTGGTGATCGATTTGTCCGGTCGACCCGGTCTTTGTTACAACGTGCCCTTTACTCGGGCAACGGTTGGCGACTTTGACGTGGATTTGTTCCACGAATTTTTTCAAGGGTTCACCAACCATGCGCTGGTTACCTTGCACATCGATAACCTCCGGGGCGAGAACGCGCATCACCAGATTGAAACGGTGTTCAAAGCCTTTGGGCGTGCTTTGAGGATGGCAATCACACCCGATCCTCGAATGGGAGAGCAAATGCCCTCAACGAAAGGGTCGCTCTAGGTGTTTGAGGTGATCCCTGCCATCGATCTGAGGGATGGCAACGTGGTTAATTTGCGTCGCGGTCGATTTGATGAGAGCACGATTTACAGCGAGGATCCCGTTTTGTTTGCGAAAGCATGGGTCGATGCAGGTGCCAAACGCTTGCATATTGTTGATCTAGATGGCGCGCTCTCTGGCGTTGACAGCAGTGTCGAGACCGTCAGAGCCATCCGCGCTGCGTATCCTGCTCTGACCATCCAAGTCGGTGGTGGCATTCGCTCACTCGAGACGATTGAGCGCTATCTTGCGGTGGGGATTGATTACGTCATTCTGGGCACACGAGCCGTCGAGGCGCCGGATTTCGTTGATGAGGCATGTGCGAAGTTCAAGGGCCAAATTATCGTTGGACTCGATGCCGAGAAGGGGCGGGTGGCTATCCGCGGCTGGAAGGAAGTGACGGATCAGCGTGCGGAGGACTTGGCGTTAAGATTTGAGCAATCAGGTGTCGCCGGCATTGTATACACCGATATTGATCGCGACGGCATGATGGCCGGGACAAACGTGTTAGAAACCATGGCGCTGGCAGCGAAAGTTGATATCCCCATTATTGCCTCGGGCGGAATCCATACCCTTGAGGACGTGAAGCAACTGCTACCCGCGAGCAATACTGCGAGACCGCTGGCAGGTGTGATCACTGGACGCGCTATTTATGAAGGCACGTTGGATCTAGGCGAAGCACTTCGGTTGGCTGCAGCCTAAGCAACCGTTTCACTCTGTCAGGAATTTGATGTATAGGGCGCTTTCAAGCACCCCCGGCTTTGCCCCAACCTTTTGACCTTATTCGCTATCCCCTTGATCTCGTATGGTAACGGTCGCTGGCATTGCTGATGCAGCACTCAGAATGTTCAGACCCTTAAGCAAGTTGAGCGCTTCGGTGAGCTGAAAATCTTCATTCCAGCCAGTTAGATTATCTTGCGCCTTGGCATTCATTTCAGACTTCGACTGCTCGCTTGATTGGGTGCCTTCAGGGGCAGACAGATGGCCTGGCAGATCCTTTTCTTGAACCGCAAAAGGATTCGATCGAACACGGGTTACCGTGGAGCGCTCGACGCGCAAATCGGGCTGGATACCTTCTGCCTGAATGGATCGGCCATTGGGTGTGAAATACAGTGCCGTAGTCAGCTTGATGGCCTTCTCATTGGTTAACGGCAGCACCGTCTGTACAGAGCCTTTACCGAAGGTGGCAGTGCCCAACAACAGCGCTCGACGATGGTCTTGCAAAGCGCCCGCAACGATCTCCGAAGCGGATGCGGAGCCTTCGTTAATCAACACGACCAGGGGAAGATCGGGCATCAGCGTTCGGCCCGTCGCCTCGTAAACCATGTTGGCTGGATCGAGGCGTCCCTCGGTGTAGACGATCGTGCCTTGGTTCAGAAACAAATCAGACACCGCGACGGCCGCCTGTAAGACGCCCCCTGGGTTGTTTCGAAGATCAAGCACGAGTCCTTTAAGCGGCGTCAAATCATGCATCTTTGTAATGGCTTCACCTGCTTCTGCTCCCGTATCAGCCTGGAACTGCGCGATTCGAAGATAACCAAAACCTGGCTCCAGCAGTCGGCTTCGTACGCTCGAGACATTGATGACTTCGCGAACCAAAGTCACTTCAATGGGTTGGGATTCTCCCTCCCTTAAAACCGTGAGTGTGACTTCACTGCCAGGCTCGCCTCGCATGACATCGACAGCCTGATTCACGCCCAGACTTCGAACAGTCTGACCATCAAGTTCGATGATAAGGTCGCCCGGAAGAATACCGGCTCGGGATGCGGGGGTATCGTCCATGGGGGTCACGACTTTGATAACGCCATCCTGGCGACCGATTTCAATGCCGAGACCGCCATAGTTGCCGGTGGTTGTTTCTTGTAGGTCGTTGAACGAATCCGCATCGAGAAATGCTGAGTGAGGATCTAGTTCGGAAAGAAGGCCTTTAATTGCCCTCTCTAACAACGCCTTGTCGTCGATCTCTTCAACGTAAGCACGACTGATTCGATCAAAGGCTTCGGCGAAAACCCTAAGTTCTTCGATCGGCAACCGTGCATCCTGCGCCGGTTGAGTGGTCGGCGAAGCGTCTTCGGCTGAACCCAGCAGAGGGCAGATGAGTGAAGTTAAAACCAGGGTTAACGAGAGGCATCGCTGAATGAAAGCCGTCATGGGTATCTGTCGCTCTTGAATGAGTCCGAAATCACTTTGTTTTTCGTCATTGGGTGACGTTTAGCCTTTTTGTCGACCTAAATTACTGGCCGCACACCATAGCATAGGATCAATGGGTTGACCGGCTGCGCGAAGTTCAAAATAGGTGGTTGGCAGCAGTTGGCCGCCACTGGTGCCAGTTTCACCGATGATCTGTCCGGGATGGACCCATTCACCAGGTTCAACCAGTAGGACTTGATTGTGTCCATAAAGGCTCATGTAACCTTGATCGTGACTGACGATCATCAATAAGCCGAATCCTCGCAACCAGTCAGCAAACACAACGCGACCGTAGTGAATGGCTTTCACGGGCGTGCCAAGGGGAGCTTCGATTAGCACGCCGGTCCACTTCACCCGACCTTCAGGCCTCAGATCTCCAAACCCAGTTACCAGTCTCCCGTCTAGCGGCAGCGGTAGATTGCCCTTGCGCGAGGCAAAAGGGACGACCTCAGAGGGTTTGGCAAAATCAAAGAATTGCCTTCTAAGGGAATCCAGCAAGGCCAAGAGATCGCGTTCACTGTCTTGGAGTTGCATGCGCTGGGCATCGATGCTGTTGTAACTCGCGCGGTACTGAGCAACCACGGCGCTCGCTTCGAGCCGTTTGGAATTCAGTCGGTCGCGTTCTTTGGTGGCAATCACCAGTTGATCGTTGAGTTCGTCGGTTTCGATCGCCAACTGTTGCTCGCTGATGGCCAGATCCTTCAGTGTTTGCTCGAGAACGTTAACCCGTTTCATCCGAGCCTCGGCAAAATATCCGAAGTACCTTGTGACGCGAGCGACGCTGTTAGGATCCTCCTGATTCAGCATCACTTTTAGCGGGCTGGTTGCACCCATTCTTGCGGCTGCTCTCAGATGGTGTTGGACGTCCACTAATTGGGCGTTACGTTGCTCGATGAGTTCGTTCTTGTGGCCGGTGAGCAGATCGATCTGCGTTTTCGTCTCCTGGGCCTTTCGTTCTGCTCGTCTAAGAGATTTGACCTGGGATGCCACCAAGCCATCAACACGCGCTAAGGCCGCCTCCTCGTCAGACAGTGCGGCGCTCGACGCTTTCCACTCGGTCTCAATCGACTGCAGTGCTTTTCTGAGTTGAGCGAGTTCTTGCTCAACCTCCTCTTCTTCAGAGGCAAGCGCGGTCAATGCCCAAATCAGCGCAGCACCTATGATGACGCGGTGGGCGAGCAACAAATGCTAGGACACCGCGTGTTGTTGGGACGTGCCGGCAGCGGACAAAAGGTTCTGGCCAGTCATCTCGTCGGGAACAGGAAGACCCATAAGGTGCAGCAATGTGGGTGCGATGTCGCTAAGAACACCAGCTTCTCTAATTTCATACGTTCCCTCGCCGATGTGGAAAAGCGGTACGAGTTCAGAGGTGTGTGCAGTATGCGGTTGACCCGACTCATCATCGAGCATGGCTTCACAGTTACCATGATCGGCGGTGATGAGGGCTTGCCCCTGAATGTCCTGAATGGCAGCCACCACAGCACCGATGCACTCATCCAAGCATTCGACCGCTTCGATCGCGGCTGAAAGGTTACCCGTGTGCCCCACCATATCCCCGTTCGCGTAATTACAAACGATGAGGTCGTAGGTTTTTGAGTGGATAGCATCGACCAATTTTGTCGTGAGTTCTCTTGCGCTCATGGCCGGCAGCAAATCATAGGTTTTCACATCGGGCGACGGCACCAACATTCTCTCCTCGCCTGCGAAGGGCGCTTCCTCCCCACATGAGAAGAAAAACGTGACGTGCGCGTACTTCTCAGTCTCTGCAATTCTGAGCTGCCTTTTGTTCAGGCTAGCGAGATACTCCCCAAGACCATTCGCAAGCGGAATGGGCGGGAATGCAACTGGCAAGCGAAAGCGCTCGGCATATTCGGTTAGACAAACAAAGCTGACGAGCCGAGGCCGTTTGGCGCGCTCAAAGCCGTCAAATTCATCAAGTGCCAGGGCGCTTGTGAGTTCTCGGGCGCGGTCTGCCCTGAAATTTCCGAAGACGACCACATCGTCGTCTTCGATCAGATGCTCTTGCCAACGACCGATCAAGGTGGGTTCCACAAATTCGTCGGTTTCCCCTCTAGCATAGGCTGCATGGAGCGCGGCCAGGCCAGAGTCAGATTCGTACGCTGCCACGCCTCGGGTGAGCATATCGTAAGCCTTAGCCACTCGGTCCCACCGTTGGTCACGATCCATGGCAAAAAATCGGCCACACACGGTGCCCAGGCGGATATGCGAACGGTGACCAATGTGATCCTTTAGAGCCTGGATCGAGTGCGCCGCGGACTTTGGTGGAACATCACGACCATCCAAAAAAGCGTGGACCACGATGTGAGAGGCTTCGCACTGATCAGCGAGGTCAATCAACGCGAAGAGCTGGGCCTCGTGACTATGCACTCCGCCGGGTGACAGCATGCCGAGGATGTGAACCTTCCGTTTCGCCGCCCGGAACGCGGTGATGAGAGTCTCATTGTCCAGAAAGCTTTGATCTTCAATCGCTTGGTTGATTCGAGTGAAATCCTGCTGGACGACTCGACCCGCACCAAGATTCATATGGCCAACCTCTGAGTTGCCCATTTGCCCCGCGGGAAGGCCAACATCAAGCCCGGAACCCGAAATAAGACCCCATGTGCCCTCTTTAAGCCGATCAAAATGCGGTGTTTTAGCGAGCGCGACCGCATTGTTGGTTGGGTCTTCTCGGTGTCCGAACCCATCCAAAATAATCAGAGCGGTGGTGGATCTCTGGCTCATAGGTCATCTGATGCTGAAAACGCTATGTTAGCGCTTTATCACCAGGCGATAAATAAACGGTTGATTCGGTGATGCTGAGTGAACCAAGCAAGCGTGTATAATCACGCCTTTTTTCAGGGGTAGGCCCTTGGTGGATCAGTTAATTGAGTTTATCGGCAATCATCCGCTACTGGTTGGGGCGTTTGTTTTCTTTATCGTCGCCTTGATTGTGACCGAGGGTCGGAAGGGCGGGCGAGGCGTCACGGTTCAGGAACTGGTGCGGATGGTCAACCATGAGTCGGCTGTGGTGGTGGACCTGCGAGACCGTAAGGAGTTCTCGTCTGGGCATATCGCTGGCGCGATCAACGTGCCCTACGCCAGTCTCGCCAGTCGCAAGGACGAGCTCAAAAGTCATCAGGACAAGCCGGTGATTTTGGTATGTAAGATCGGCCAACACGCGAGCGCGGCAGGAAGTCAGCTGATCAAGGAAGGGTTTTCAGATGTTCGCCGGCTTTCAGGCGGGATGGCCGAATGGCTGAATGCCAACTTGCCGTTGGTGAAGAATTAAGGTCAGCGAAGGATCTGGGATTGAACGCGCTGAGGCTATCGAAGTAACTATGAGCCAAATCACGATCTACACCACACGATATTGCCCGTTTTGTATTCGTGCCAAGATGTTGCTCGAACACAAGGGACAACCTTTCGATGAGATCCCTGTCGATGCCGACCCTGCGCGTCGCGCTGAAATGCAAACACGATCTGGTCGACATACGGTGCCGCAGATCTGGATTAGTGGTCAACACGTGGGCGGTTGCGATGAACTCTTTGCTCTCGAAATGAGTGGGCGGTTGGACGCATTGCTAGAAGGAGACAACCATGAGTGAAGCAGGCGAGAGCCAACCTAAATTCGCGATTCAGCGAGTCTATGTAAAGGATATTTCTTTTGAATCTCCGGGTGCACCCGAGACTTTCAGGGTGCAGGGTAAGCCATCGGTGAATCTTGATCTCAACACAAAAAACCAGGCCTTGGGTGAGGGGCTTTGGGAAGTCAATTTAACTCTGACGCTAACCGCCAAGGCTGAAGACGAGAAAACCTTGTACCTCGCGGAGGTCCAGCAAGCAGGGATCTTTGAGATCAGCGGTTTGCAGCCAGAGATGATTGAACAAACGCTAGCCAGTCTTTGCCCGAGTATCCTTTTTCCCTACGCCAGGGAAAATATTGACGGCCTGATAGTGAAAGGGACTTTCCCGCCGCTCATGCTCGCGCCCGTGAATTTCGATGCATTGTATGAGCAGGCGAAGCTGGCGAAAGAGCGGCAAGAAGCGTCGGTGCAGTAGCCTGCCTGGCTAGCTCTGGCCGCTTCCCTGAAGCGCAAGCGGGCTAAAGTGTCGTCTCCAAATAGCATCTCTTAGTTTTAGCCCGCCTCAGGGCGCGGACGCACCTGGGCACCCGAGCTGGCGCCACGCCTCAAAAGCCACAATGGCGACCGCATTGGAAAGGTTGAGTGACCGGCTCCCTTGTTGCATTGGGATTTTGATGACCTCATCAAAGCGGTCTGAAAAGAGCAGTGGTTCAGGAATGCCGCGGGTTTCAGGGCCAAAAACCACAAGGTCATTCTGACCGAATTCGAAACGATCAAGCCTGGCTTGCCCTTTGGTTGAGATGCCCAGCACCTGATGCGGGAAGATCCGGTCGATGGCTTGATTCAAATCGGAGTGAATTTGGACCGCGGCATACTCTTGATAATCAAGCGCCGCTCGCCTCAATAATTTTTCATCCATAGAAAAGCCGAGCGGCTCTATAAGATGCAGTGGCAGCCCGAAGTTAGCGCAAAGACGGATGATGTTGCCAGTGTTAGGCGGAATCTCTGGCTCGTACAAAGCGATCGAGAACATAAGTAAAAGCCTAGGCCTGAAGAGCGGTAAGGTCGGTTAAGCTAAGCGTCGTCTGTGTCGCCCTGGTCCATGCCGAGCTCCTGCATTTTTCGAGTCAGAGTGTTTCGCCCCCAACCCAGCAAAACGGAAGCATCTCGCTTACGACCGGCTGTTTCATCAAGCGCGGCTTCGATCATCACTCGTTCGAATAGAGGCTGGGCTTCCGCAAGCAGGCCTTCGCTTGAGAAAGCTCTGGACTTGAGCTTTGACTGAGCCCACCTTTTGAGCTGACGATCCCAGGATTGTTCAGAACCCTGGGCGTGATTGGCGTCCGATTTGAGTTCGAGTGGAAGGTCTTCCAACAATACTTTCCGACCCGTGGCCATCACGGTAATCCAACGAGAGAAGTTCTCGAGTTGCCGAACGTTGCCTTGCCAAGGCAAGTCCGCCAGGTAGGCCATGGTTTCCTCCGGAATCACCTTCACCTCTTCTCCAAGCTCTCTTGCCGCCTGCGCGAGGAAGTGTTCCAACAGCAATGGGATGTCTTCACTGCGGTCGCAGAGGTTCGGCAGATGAATGCGAATGACATTCAAACGGTGGAAAAGGTCTTCGCGAAACCGGTTTTCGCTGACCAAGGTTTCCAAGTTCTGGTGCGTTGCAGCGATGATTCTGACATCTGCAGAAAGGGGCTCGTGCCCACCGACTCGGTAATATTTGCCATCAGATAAGACCCGCAACAAGCGAGTCTGAGCCTCGGCGGGCATGTCGCCAATCTCGTCGAGGAACAAGGTGCCACCCCGGGCTTGCTCGAAACGACCAACGCGCGCTTGATTGGCGCCAGTAAATGCGCCCTTTTCATGCCCGAACAATTCGGACTCGATCAGGTCTTGCGGGATTGCGGCCATATTGAGCGCGACAAAGGGGCCTTCGCGGCGGAGACTGTGTCGATGTAACGCGTGGGCGACGAGCTCTTTTCCGGTGCCTGATTGACCATTAATCAAAACGGTTACGTTTGACTTGGAGAGGCGGCCGATCGCTCGGAAAACCTCCTGCATGGCGGGCGCTTTACCGATAATCTCAGTCGGTGGTTGCTCGATCGGTGGTGCGGATGCCTCCTGGGACCGGCTGTGTTCGATGAGCGCGCGTTTGACGATAGAGACGGCTTCATCGACTTCAAAAGGTTTGGGAATATATTCGAAGGCGCCGCCTTGTATCGAAGCCACCGCGCTGTCGAGATCGGAGTGGGCGGTCATAATAATCACGGGCAGCTCAGGGTGGCTTTCTCGAAGCTGCGACAGCAGCTCGAGCCCATCGAGCCCGTCCATGCGAATATCGCTCACGATGACGTCCGGTTTGTCGCTGTGCATCCCGGTGAGCAACGCTTCTGCGGACTCGAAGCACGTGACGTCAATACCCTCCTTGGAGAGCGCCTTGTCTAAAACCCATCGGATCGATTTTTCATCGTCAGCGACCCAGACTCTGCTCATGGTGTTCATAGTTTGGGTAACTCCAAAGGAATGATGATGATGAACTCGGTGCGACCGGGTTCTGAGTTCAGTTCAATGATGCCGCGGTGTTGCCGAACAATGGTGTGCGCGAGGCTGAGGCCGAGTCCGGTACCCGAGGGGCGACCAGAAATCATCGGCAAAAAGAGATGGTCTTTGAGGCTGTCGGGAATCCCGGGGCCGTTATCCAGAAATTCAATTCGGAGTACGTTGCGATGGCGATGGGCCGCGATTGTGAACTGGCGCTCAGTTCGCGTCCGGATCGTCATTCTTGCATTCTCTCGTTGATCGAGAGCTTGCATGGCATTCCTAAGAATATTCAGCACGGCTTGGAAGATCAGATCGCTATCCATCAACAGCTCGGGGATGCTGGGATCGTAGTCGCGCGTGATGGCTAGTGGATAATCCGCTTCCAACTCAATGAGTTTTCGGGCCCGCTCTAAAATTTCATGGATGTTACCGGGCTTCATCTCGGTGGGTGCATTGGGCCCAAGCATCTTATCAACCAATGTTTTCAGTCGGTCGGTTTCTTCGATGATGATGCCGGTGTACTCAAGCAGCTCGGCATTGGGTAATTCGCCGGCGAGCAGTTGCGCAGAGCCGCGAATGCCCCCCAAAGGGTTTTTAATTTCGTGCGCCAATCCTCGCATGATTTGGTGAGTCGCTTCCTGGTGCTCTCGCGTGAGCGCGTCACGGTCGATGCGCATGTAGCGGTCCACAGGCATGAGTTCGAGTAACAATCTGGGCCACTCATTCTCTGAGATCGGCGTAATGGTGAAATCCACTGTCACGCCATGGGTAGACGCCAGTTGAATGTGTTTCTGTCGATGGGTGTAGGTTTGGCCAGTTTGTAATGATTCGTAAAGAAGCGATTCAATCCCTTTCCAGCCTGGAACTTTTGCGGGTAAGCGCTGCCCTTTGACTCGCTTTTCAGACAGTTCGAGCAAACTTTCGGCTGCCTGATTAATGAACATGACCTCGAGCTCGTGGTTCAAAAGCACGATGGCAGTATTCAGACTGTTGATGACCACGTCTTGCACGGTTTGGCTGCTCTGTAGATTCAGTGACTCGGGCGTGAATGCGGTTTGAAGATTCATGGTGGGAGCTGAGCAAAAAACGCACCAAGTTAAGACCCGCTGATGCCCCTCGAATACACGAAAAAATGGGTGATCGTCAGCTCAGCACAGATTCTAACGCACCATTTTGGTGCCTTCTAGCGTGACTGGTGGGGTGTTAATCGTCGAACGTCGAGGGTGATGGGGCGGGTAACCATCAGAGGCGAAGGGTTTTGCGCCCCATAGACCGCGAGGTCAAATTGATGCTCCCCACGCGGAACGTCGGCCAGGGTGATGCGGCCCGCGTTGACGGGCTGAAGATCGAGGCCATCCATTCTGATCCAAAGTGAGTGCCCACTATCTAATTTTCTGTTTATTTTTATCGTGAAGTTTAGTTGTCCTTTGAGCGCTTGAACGCGTGGACCAGGCTGCTCGCTGATTAATTGCAACCGATAGCTTGGGGCGGCCATTACGCTTGCCCATGACACGCCGAAGCTACATAACAGAAGCAGGCTCATCAGCCGTTTGTTCATACCTGGATGCCAAACCAAAGGTGAATAGGCAGTCTACTCGGACCCTTGAGGTTTTCAATTCCTGCGGGTTAGCGATCTCATCGACGAACGATCAGAGATGAGTGCGAACGCGTCAGGAATCGGCGTTTTCAGCCCATTGGTTGTCAAAATCGAGACTGAAAGCAAAACCACTGAGTTCGCCTGCGTCTTTTGAACCATTCCGAGCCGTAATGAGGCAAACCGATGATGCCTAGCCCGTGCTCAGCATAAGCTTAGACGTTGGCATGCGCTGATTTTGCTTGAGCGGAGATGGCAAATGGACCGCCTCAGAGCGCCAACCGGCCTCGCGCTTTGCCAGCGCCGCAGTATCTGTAGGTCTATGCGCGAATGACGGAGGAACTCTCTCTCCTTTCCAGCCTTTTGAGTTGGTCGGGTTAGTTGGCAAGGTCTGGAGGGTAGGTTCCTTGCACCTTTGAAGATTGGCTGGGTGCGAATTTTGCGCATAAAAAAGGGAGGCACGCCTCCCTTTTTCGCATGGCGCGATGATACGCGCTACAACTCCTGTCAGCAGGTGTGTGCTAGGCCAGCGCCTCCTTGGTGGTTTTAATGATAGCGGCGGAGACCTTGTAGGGATCTGCATTGGACGCCGTTCGGCGATCTTCCAAGCGGCCCTTCCAACCGTCAACAACGGTGGATACTGGGATTCGAATGCTCGCACCGCGGTCAGAAACACCATAGCTGAACTGATCGATTGACTGCGTTTCGTGCTTGCCGGTCAGTCTTTGCTCGTTATGAGCGCCGTAGACACTCATGTGACGCTCAATGTTCTTGCCGAAGTTTTCACAAATTTTTGTGAAAACCGACTCGTCGCCCAGATCGCGCATGGGGCCGTTAGAGAAGTTGGCGTGCATGCCCGAACCATTCCAGTCGGTGTCGCCAAGGGGCTTGGGATGCCAGTTAATGCCGAGTCCATATTTTTCGGCCGTTCGCTCTAGAAGATAGCGCGCAACCCAGATTTGGTCGCCGGCGCTATGGGCGCCCTTGGCGAAAATCTGAAACTCCCACTGACCTGCCGCGACCTCCGCGTTGATCCCTTCAACGTTCAATCCCGCTTCAAGGCAAAGGTCCAAGTGCTCCTCTACGCAATCGCGACCATAAGCATTGGTGGCACCGACGCTGCAGTAGTAAGGGCCTTGGGGGCGGGGGTAACCGCCTTCGGGGAAACCAGGCGGGAGATCGGTCTGCGGATCCCACAGGAAGTACTCTTGCTCAAAACCGAACCAGAAATCAGCGTCCTCATCATCGATCGTGGCCCGGCCATTGGATTCGTGCGCAGAACCGTCGGGGTTGAGCACCTCACACATCACCAGATACCCATTATTTCGATCAGGGTCTGGGTAGATGGCCACAGGTTTTAACAGGCAGTCTGAGCTGCCGCCTTCCGCCTGTTCGGTTGAACTACCATCGAACACCCACATCGGACAGTCTTCGAGATTTCCTGAGAAGTTTTCCCTAACCATTGTTTTACTTCTGAGGCTTTGCGTTGGCTTGTAGCCATCCAACCAAAGGTATTCCAGCTTGGCTTTCATGATGTTTCCTTTCTTCGTGTTTCGATTTTCGTTTAAAAGCCGCTCCGATAGAGCGACGATCGACAGTCTGTCTCGAGCGGGCTTTTAGGCCCCTTCGAGCAACGGTTCGCCCGATACCTGGGCATTCGGCGTCCGATCGACCGGGGTTCGTGCTCGAGAAAAGCAACTAATATGCCAGGCGCGGATGATATTGAAATTCTTTTTAAAACAGAAGGTTAAAGTGCATACAAGGTTTAAAAAAATCTTGAAGCTTGATTGGTGCACTCATATGGTGCGTAAATTTCTGCTATCGCTCTATTATGGTGCTAAAGGAGCGTTAATTTTAAGCACTCGGTCACTGAGGTTAATTTTGCCGCTTGGTTGTTCGAGTGTCACTTGATGTGGTTATGGGCTGGATTCTGGGAGGTGAGTAGCACGAGGCAGGCGTCTCAGTCGCCAGAACAAGATCCCCCTTTTGATGTGCCTTTCAGTATAATGCCGGCCGCTTGATCAACCCCATCTCTTCCTGAGTTCTCCCTGCCATGTCTGTCCAACTAAGAAATATCGCCATTATCGCGCACGTCGATCATGGAAAAACCACGCTGATTGATAAGTTGCTTGCGCAATCAGGTGTATTGGGCCGTGGCGAGGACGCCACCGAGCGCTTGATGGATTCCAATGATTTAGAACGTGAGCGTGGCATTACCATCTTGGCCAAAAACACAGCGCTCAACTGGAAGGGTGTTCGCATCAATATTGTCGATACCCCAGGCCATGCGGACTTCGGTGGTGAAGTCGAACGCATCTTGTCCATGGTTGACTCTGTGCTGCTCCTAGTGGATGCGGTTGAAGGGCCGATGCCCCAGACCCGGTTTGTGACCCAAAAGGCGTTTGAGAATCGCCTGAATCCTATCCTGATGGTGAACAAAGTAGATCGCGATGGTGCGCGCCCTGACTGGGTCGTCAACGAAGTATTCGAATTGTTCGATCAGCTGGGCGCGACAGAAGAACAGCTCGACTTTCCGGTGGTCGTTGGCTCGGCCATAAAAGGCCAGGCGGGACCTTCGGCTGACGCCTTAGGCGACGATCTCAGCTATCTTCTTGATCTGATCGTCAGCGACGTGCCTGCCCCTGATGTTGAAGTGGAGGGTCCGCTGCAGATGCAGATCAGTGCGCTCGATTACAACAGTTATGTCGGGTTGATTGGGCTTGGGCGCATTAAGCGCGGCCGAGTTCATCGAGGGATGGGGGTTACGGTCCTTGATAGAGAGGGCAACGCGCGCCGAGCGAAAGTGCTTCAGGTGATGGGATTTTCTGGATTGCAGCGAGTTGAACAAGAAGATGCGTTCGCGGGTGACATTGTCAGCGTTTCGGGTATTGAGGGGTTGTCTATCTCAGATACTCTGTGCGATCCCGATTGCCCTGAGGCACTCCCAGCTCTCAAGGTGGATGAACCGACGATCTCAATGACCTTTCAGGTGAACACATCCCCATTTGCGGGCCGAGATGGGAAATTTATTACCAGCCGAAATATTCGTGATCGTCTTGATCGAGAGCTTCAGTACAACGTCGCACTTCGAGTCGCAGATGGAGATTCGCCAGATAAATTTGTGGTCTCGGGTCGGGGAGAGCTGCACCTCGCGGTACTGATAGAAACCATGAGACGGGAAGGGTACGAGTTAGGCGTTTCGCGACCGGAAGTCATCTTAAAAGAAGAGAATGGTGAGATTCTCGAGCCCTTTGAGCGGTTGAGTCTTGATGTTGAACAAGTGCACCAAGGAACGCTGATGGAGAAGATCGGCGTTCGGCGCGGCGTCCTACAAAACATGCAACCCGACCATAACGGCCGCGTCCGGTTGGATTTTATGATCCCCACCCGAGGGTTGATTGGTTTCAGGGGCGAGTTTTTGACCCTTACCTCGGGCACAGGGTTGATGGCGAGTGTCTTTGATCACTATGGACCCAAAGTAAACGAAGAGCTGAGTGGCCGGCACAATGGCGTGTTGGTGTCGATGGTTTCAGGGAAGAGCCTAGCTTTCAGCCTTTATAACCTTCAACCTCGAGGGCGGCTTTTTATTCACCCGAACGAGGAGATTTACGAAGGCATGATCATCGGCCTGCACTCTCGTGGCAACGACTTGCCGGTGAATCCAACCAAAGGCAAACAGTTAACCAACATTCGCGCCGCGGGCAGTGATGAAAATATTGTGCTGACGCCGCCAGTGCAATTCACACTCGAACAAGCCATCGAATTTTTAGATGATGATGAGTTGGTCGAGATCACGCCAAATCACATTCGCATAAGGAAGAAGCTGCTGACTGAAAATGAACGCAAGCGCGCCAGTCGCGTTAGGGCGGAAGCGTAAATGCGGACGCTCTATCCCGATATCAAGCCGTTCGATCGGCAGATGCTCGATGTTGGCGATGGTCATCGCCTGTACATCGACCAGAGTGGTCGTCAGGACGCGCACCCTGTGCTTTTTTTGCACGGTGGACCAGGCAATGGATGCGAGTTCGATTCAAGGCGATTCTTCGACCCGAATCAATATCGAATCGTATTGTTGGATCAACGTGGGTCAGGGCGCTCAGAGCCTCTAGGGGAAACCCGCGCCAATACACTGGATGATCTCATTCGAGATATCGAGTCGATTAGAGTGCATTTGGGACTCGAGCGCTGGGCATTGTTTGGCGGCGGATGGGGTAGCACCCTAGCGCTCAGCTATGCCCAAACCTTCCCCGAACACGTGTCGGGCATGATCTTGAGAAGCCCTTTTCTAGGACGTAAGCAAGACATCGAATGGATTTATGGCGCTGGCCTCAATCGCTTTTATCCCGACCAATGGCGTGAATTTTGTGCACCCCTAGAGGATGGCGTAGATCCTATTCAGGGCTATCAGGCGCTGATGGGTGCTCAAAACGAACTTGGGCGAATGGATGCCGCCAAGCGCTTCGCCGCTTGGGAGGCGGAATGCTCCAATTTGAGACCCGACGCGCGGCTTGTACAGCACCTCACCAAAGCGCCGCGGGCGCTGTCTCGTTGTCGAATCGGTACACACTATTATGTGAACGATTGCTTTCTCGCCCCGAATCAATTGTTGGACGATGCGCACCGATTGACGGGGATCCCTGGGTATATCGTCCAGGGCCGATTCGATCTTGTGACGCCGCCGGAAGCAGCGCTCGCGTTAGCGCAAGCGTGGCCAGGAAGCGAGTTGTTCATGGTGCGAGAGGCTGGCCACTCAGCAACGGAGCCGGCGATGATTGACGCGCTGGTCAGATCAACGGAAGGGTTGGCAGATCGCCTCAACCCCGACTAGTTGCGCAATGAAAGCACTGATTCAGAGAGTGACCCATGCGAGCGTCACGGTTGAGGGCCAGGTGGTTGGACATATCGATCGTGGTCTACTCGTGTTTTTGGGGATCGACGCCGAAGACGACCATGCAGTCGCCGATCGATTGCTTAGCAAGGTCCTCAACTATCGTGTTTTCCCTGATGAGAACGGGCACATGAATTTGAGCGTGCAAGATATTAACGGCGAATTATTGATCGTGTCTCAATTTACGCTGTCGGCTTCAACGAATAAGGGCTTGAGGCCCTCATTCTCGGCCGCGAAAGCTCCTGCGTTGGCGGAGCCCTTGTATGCTCACTTTGTTGAGCAAGCGGCAAATCAGGCTGCGGTTGCAACAGGTGAATTTGGCGCAGACATGAAGGTTGAACTGCTTAATGACGGTCCCGTGACGTTCTTATTGAGCGTGGACTAAGCCATTGGATCAGGTCCAACGACCGGCACCCTCGAGCGCCAGCAACTCTTAGACATTTTGAAGGACCGCTCAATGGCGTTGGCTCCTCGCCGAGATTGTGAAAGGGTCAAAGCCAGTGTGAGACCTTGCCCCCGCCGCTCTTGGGCCCTTTCGCCCGGATGGGCATTCCAGTTGTCGACCGCAACGTCAGCTGCGAGAAATCCTCCCGGGCGCGTGATCCTTAAACTGAACGTCATTTGACAGAAGCGCTTAGGGCGTCTCCTCAGCGGGGGCCGGGTCTTCTCGCTTGATGAGCGTCGAAAATAAAATGCCCCCTTCAAACAGCAGCCACATGGGGACCGCCAATAGAATCTGGGAGACAACATCAGGGGGTGTGAGCAGCATGCCCACCACGAAACAGCCCACAATCACGAAGGGTCTTTTTTCCCTAAGGCTTTGGGGTGTAGTCGCGCCGGTCCAAACAAGAAGCAGGGTGGCGATCGGAATCTCAAACGCAAGGCCGAAGGCGAAAAATAGTTTCAAAACAAAGTCTAAGTATCGATTGATGTCGGTCATGATGGTGACACCGTCTGGGGCAACGCTGGTAAAAAAAGCGAACACCAACGGGAAGACCACGAAATAAGCAAACGCGATGCCTGAATAGAAAAGCGTGATACTGGACACGAGCAGTGGAAAGGCAATCTTCTTCTCGTTTGCATATAACCCGGGTGCGATGAACGACCAAATCTGGTGAAGAATATAAGGCATCGCGATAAAGACCGCGGAGACAAGAGATAGCTTGAAAGGTGTGAGAAAGGGCGATGCGACCTCGGTCGCGATCATGGATGTGCCCTCGGGTAAGTAGGCGCGTAGGGGGCTTGATAAATAAGCGTACAAATCGTTCGCGTAATAAAAAAGCGGGACAAAGAGAATAGCCACCGCGAGCGCGCTGCGTAGTAACCGACCGCGTAACTCGATCAGATGTTCGATAAGCGGCTGCCCAGGATCCGTGTCTGGAGAGTTAGGGTTCGTTGCTTCGTCGCTCATGGTCTGTTGGTTCTGCGTGGCGCTTGTCATCAAGCGTCATGGCATCGCTCGCCTTCTTCGCCAGGGCGTCGATATCTGCTTGCGTTTGAGCAAGGGCCGCCTTAGATCGCTCAATCTCCTTGAGAATGGCCTCGTTATGAAGTTGTTGCCGAATTTCATCGGCACCGATCCCTTGTTCGATGTCCCGTCGGATCTCGCTGAAACTCCGACGGATACGGCCGATCCAGAGTGCGATGGTCCGCATGGTGCTGGGCAGTTGTTCTGGGCCGATCACAAGTAGAGTAACCACCCCGATGACCAGAAGCTCGGGAAATCCAATGTCGAACATGAGGTCAGCAGGCTACTTTTGATCGCTCGCTGCCGGATCGCTCCCTGGCGCAGAGGGCTCATCTGATTGTTGTGTGTTCGGCTCAGATTGTTCATCTGAAACGGCGCTTCTAAATCCTTTGATGGCGCCACCTAAATCGGTCCCGATACTTCTGAGTTTTTTGGTGCCAAAGAGCAAAAGAACGATCACCAAGATGATAATGAGTTCTGTGATCCCAAATGACATGATCTTCTCCTAATGGTTTTCGGGGCTGCGAGTGCGTTTCTCTTCGATGCCGGAAGTGCCCTCGCGGCGCTCCAACTCTTGTAAAACATCGTCGTATTCAATCTCCGCGCGCTCCAGTAACACAAGACAGTGGAACCAGAGATCGGCCATTTCGCCTACCAAGGCGGCTTTTTGATCTGGAGAATCGAGCGGTCCTTTCGCTGCCAGAATGACTTCCGTTGCCTCCTCCCCCACCTTCGAAAGGATTTTATCGAGGCCTCGGTGATTCAGCTGAGCAACATAAGACGTCTCGGGGTTGGCAGACCGCCGGGCTTTGATGGTGCTGGCCAGATTTCGCAAGGTATCAGTCATGCGAGTAGATCTCTTTTGGGTCTTTGAGCACTGGCAAATGAGGATCCCAGTGCTCGCCACTGAGCCTTTGGAAGAAACAAGACTTTCGCCCCGTGTGGCAAGCGATGCCCCCGCTCTGATCGACGAGCAATAATAGCACATCGCCATCGCAGTCAAGCCGAATGTCCTTCACCTTCTGGGTATGGCCACTGGATTCGCCCTTGTGCCACATGGCTGCTCGAGACCGAGAGAAATAATGTGCCTCGCCTGTCGCAACTGTCTTCTCGACCGCTTCTCGGTTCATCCAGGCCACCATGAGAACTTGGTGAGTAACAGCATCTTGCGCGATGGCAGGAATTAGGCCCTGATCATTGAAGTGCAGCGCCTCGAGGTAGTTTGTTTGGCTGGTCATCGTAGAAAGGTTCCCCTGATGGCAAGGCCGCCGATAAGAGTGAGACATCCGAGCGCCGTTCTAGGCCACTCTAGAGGGATCTGTTGATTAATCAGTATAGGCAAAAAACAAATCACGGCGATCACTAGCAAAAGCCAGGAGAGTTCAGACCGACGGCGCGAATGATCCTGTTGTTTTAGTTGCAAACTCAACGCCAAAACGCGCTGCTCCAGCTGGCGATTGTCCTTGAGGATTTGCTCGATTCGACGAGGTGCTTTGATCAAGTGTTCCGGAAGTTCTGGGCCTTCTGCAAGCGCAATCGGTAGCAATGATTTGAATCGCTCTAAATGTTGCCAAGGGTCTCTACGTCTCGCCATCCATTGGTCAAGAAAAGGTGCGGCGGTCTCCCAGAGGTCGAGTTGTCCATAGAGCTGTCGACCAATGCCCTCGATATTGAGCAACGTTTTCTGGAGCAGGACGAGTTGAGGCTGGATGGACATGTCGAATCGTTGGGCTGCCTGAAAGAGTGACACGAGGAGCTTGCCAAATTCGATCTCAGCCATGGGCTTGCCGAACAGTGGCGCGCAGGTCGCCCGAATGACGGCCTCCATCTCAGCGTGTGAGGTTTCCGGCGGAACCCAGCCGCTTTCGATGTGTAGCGTTGCCACCGCGCCATAGTCCTCGCTGAAGAAGGCGATGAGATTGCTGGCCAGATAATTTCGATCCTCTCGACTGAGCTGACCGATGATGGCGCAATCAAGCGCGATGTAAGTGGGTTGGGTCGGATCGGAATGATCTACCAAGATATTGCCCGGATGCATGTCGGCGTGAAAGAAATTGTCTTCAAACACTTGAGTAAAAAAGATTTCAACGCCGAGTTGCGACAAGTGGGCGAGATCGACTTGCTGCGCCTGAAGCGTCGCAAGGTCGGTCACCACCGTCCCGTAGACGCGTTCCATCACGAGAAGATTATCAGATGAATGCTGGGTGTAGATTTTGGGCACATAGAGCTTGCCACGAGGCAGCCAAAGATCGCGCAATCTCTGTGCATTGCTGGCTTCCCGTGTCAGCGAGAGCTCGCCCAAAATCACCTGTCGATAATCCTTCAGCACGCGATCAAGGCGGAGGCGATGTGCGCCATCCCAATGCTCCGTGATCCAACGACCGAGTGTTTCTAAGCGAGATAAATCGCGCTCAACGGCGGCTCGAATGCCTGGACGAAGAATTTTGAGGACAACGGCTTCGCCAGTCCGCAAACGGGCACCATAGACCTGCGCAATGGAGGCTGAGGCCAGCGGCGCTGGATCGATGTGCTCAAAGATTTGGTCCAATGGCTCACTGAGTGCCTGCTGGATGTGACGCATGGCGAGCGCGTGATTGAATGGAGGAACCTGATCCTGCAACGTAGAAAGCGCCTCGATGACGTCGTGAGGCAGTAGGTCGCGCCGAGTCGACAGTAGTTGCCCTACTTTGATAAAAGCGGGTCCCAATTTGACAAGCGCGCTCGCAAGGTCTGCCCCCGGTTCGCCGGAGGGTGCGGGGATCAATTTCAAGGGCCAAGCCAGCCATCTGAACCAGGCAGGCGCATGCTCACTTGGGATCATGCGATCAATTCGATGCCGCAGTAGAACCCAAATCAGCTGGAGCAAACTGAACATGACTTTGGATTAGCGCGCAGCGGGTGCCGGCGTAGATTTGGCACTGGTGGGCAGCGGCGCCTCTCCGAAATGGATCGCGGCGGACCCGCCCAAGAGATTATTAAACCCGACATTCACAAAACCCGCTTCACGCATCATCGCCGCAAGCGTTTCCTGGTCTGGGTGCATCTCGATGGATTCGACCAAATATTGATAGGGGGCGCCATCTCCTGTCACAAGTCGGCCGACTTTAGGCCAAAACGATTGAAAAAAACGATAGGCGGGTTGGAGTTGGGTCGAGGTGACTTTTGAGAACTCGAGAACCACAAGGCGCGCGCCGGGTTTTAGAACGGTTCGAATTGAAGTCAATGCCGCTAGCTTGTTGGTGACGTTTCGAAGACCAAAGGCCATGGTGGCGGCATCAAAAGACTGATCGCGTAGCGGCAGCGATTCTGCGTCACCGATGACAAATGTCGTGTCGGATAGGCCTTGATCAAGGAGACGGTCCCGACCCACATTAACCATGGCCTCGTTAATGTCGAGTAGCACCACCTGTCCTTCGCTGCCGACTCGCTTCTTCAAAATTGCCGTTAGGTCGCCAGTCCCCCCGGCGACATCGAGCACCCGGTGCCCGGATTGGGCCCTGGCAAGTTCGACTGCCATCTGTTTCATGATGCGGTGGGTGCCGAGTGACATCAGATCATTCATGAGATCGTATTGACCCGCAACCTGTCGGAAGACTTGACCTACAAGTCCGGCCTTATCGGAGGTTTTTACTTCGCGGTATCCGAAATGCGTGGTGTCTTCGTTCATGGTTCCGTTTTTCTTGTGAGCGGTGGAGTGCTCGCTTTGATGTCAAGGGTTAACGCGCGCGCCAAGACAGTTTTAGGCTACCAGGGTGAGCCCGCAAAGCCCTCTAGCGCATCTAACCTCGAGCGAAAACGCCAGAATCCCTTGATAATCCCGCCACCTTTAATGATTCGAGATACTTTAACCAGTAGGTATCGTGATTGTCACACAGCTCTCTCAGGTATGGCCAACTATAGATGCCGGAATCATGCCCGTCTGAGAATAGGATTCTCACCGCATAGTGACCCTGAGGTCGCAAGTCTTTGAACTGGACTTGGCGTTTGCCGCTTTGCAAGACGGCTTGACCTGGCCCATGACCTTGAACCTCGGCGGATGGCGAATGAACGCGCAGAAACTCCGCACTTAGACGAAATGATTCATCGCTGTATTGAAGCTCCAGCTCAGCGGACACACGATGAATTTTTAGAGTGCGCGGTCGCATGGCGTTAGCCTCGATTCTCGCGGGCGCGGCGCTGCCTTCCTCGCGGGCTCCGTAGGGCTTGGTATCTCACAAGATGAACCGATTGAGATCTTCGTTGCCTGCAACGTCCCGTAGCTTTTCGTCAACGTAGGCTGCGTCGATATTGACGGTGAAGTCAGGTCCCTGCTCGCCAGCGCTGAAGGACAAGGATTCCAGTAATCGCTCAAGCAAGGTATGCAGTCGCCTTGCGCCAATATTCTCGACGGACTCATTCACTTGCCACGCGATCTCGGCAAGGCGCTTGATCGCACCCTGCTCAAAGCTCAGGTTGACGTCTTCTGTCTTAAGGAGATGGGAGTACTGTTCGGTGAGGCTAACATCCGGCTCTACCAGGATTCGCGCAAAGTCATCGACAGAAAGGGGTGCCAGTTCCACTCGAATCGGTAGGCGACCCTGCATTTCCGGGATCAGATCTGAGGGGCGCGATAAATGAAAGGCGCCTGAGGCAATAAAGAGAATATGATCAGTTTTCACCATGCCATATTTCGTGGATACATGGCTGCCCTCAATCAAGGGCAACAGGTCTCGTTGCACGCCCTCCCTTGAAACGTCAGCGCCCCCGCGATCAGACGAGCGGGCGATCTTGTCGAATTCATCGATGAAGACGATACCGGTTTGTTCAACGACGTCGACTGTCTTGGCTCGAATATCGTCTTCATTGATTAACTTGCTTGCCTCTTCTTGTTCGAGCAGCTTGATGGCATCGCGAATTTTGAGTTTCTTTCGTTTGCTTTGTTGCGGCGAGAGCGAGGAGAACATGTTCTGCAGTTGGCTGGTCATTTCTTCCATGCCCGGCGGCGTCATAATTTCTACGCCGACTTTCGGAGGCTGAATGCTGAGCTCTATATCTCGATCGTCCAGCGTGCCTTCTCTTAGCTGCTTGCGAAGGAGTTGCCTCGCTGCGCCGTCTGGACGGTCAGCCGGGCTTGCATCTCTCGCAGCAGGCAATAGCTCATCAAGGATACGTTCTTCAGCCAGATCTTGGGCACGGTGATGGACTGATTTTGTGGCCTGGTCGATGAGCATCTTGTGCGCTGATTCGCAAAGATCTCGAATAATAGATTCCACATCTCGGCCAACATACCCGACTTCGGTAAATTTGGTTGCTTCAACCTTGATGAAGGGTGCATCCGCCAGCGCAGCAAGGCGCCGAGCCAATTCTGTTTTACCCACCCCCGTCGGGCCGATCATTAAAATGTTCTTGGGCGAAATTTCTGCGCGGATGGGTTCTGGTAGTTGCTGCCTGCGCCAGCGGTTTCGGAGCGCAATGGCCAGCGCTCGCTTGGCGTCGCTCTGTCCGATGATATGTTTGTCTAATTCGTGAACGATTTCTCTGGGCGTCAGCGTCTTCATGGCGCGCCATTCTCCTCAGCTGAGAGCACTTCGATAGTTTGCGTTGTGTTGGTGTAAATACAGATCTCGCCGGCAATTCTCAGCGATCGCCTGACCACATCCTCCGCTGAAAGGTCCGTGTTTTCGGTTAGGGCAATGGCCGCTGCCCGGGCGTACTCGCCCCCTGAACCGATCGCCATGACGCCGTCTTGCGGTTCGATCACATCGCCGGTGCCTGTCACGATCAGGGAATGAGTTTTGTCGGCGACCAGGAGTAATGCCTCTAAGCGACGCAACATTCGATCGCTGCGCCAATCCTTGGCCAGCTCAACAGCCGCGCGTTGTAGGTGCCCTTGATGCGCTTCGAGCTTAGCTTCGAATCGTTCGAACAGTGTGAATGCATCCGCAGTGCCACCCGCAAAGCCGGCAACAACCTTTCCATGAAAGAGGGGACGAACCTTGCGTGCGTTGCCCTTTAAAATCGTATTGCCTTGGGTGACTTGACCATCACCGCCGATGGCAACCTGACCGCTTCTGCGAACAGATAAAATTGTTGTGCCATGAATGTCTTGCAAAAGTGCCGCCTCCGAGTCGGCTGTGATTCCTTTTGAGAACTTAACCAATGATGGTTTGGAGGTGGGGGCGATCGGCCCTCAAATCAACCTTCCTTCGCTTTGGCGATGGGCATTGATTCGAAGTCGTTGGCTGCCAGAATGGCCTGGACTCGATTGAGTTCAACGTCAGATTCGAATGGACCGAGCATGATTCTGTGCCAAGTGCGTTGCTCGATCACTTTATTTTCTACAGAGGGAGATAAACCAAGAAGCAAGAGTTCGGCCCTTCGCTCATCGGCGTCATCGAGGCGCGGGAATGAACCGACCTGAAGAAAGTATTCTCGGTTGGGCTCACGCTCGGCCGCCATGGGTTGTTGGTAGCCTCCCACGGTGGCTACTTCAGCTTTTGGAAAGAGGTCGTAGAAGGACCAGTCGATGGACTCAGTCACCCGTTGGCTAGCTTGCCCGGCCATGTCCTCGACGGCTTGAAGATTGGGCGGCGCCTCAGTGACTTTCGGCCACAACAGAAATCCAGCGCAGGCGATGATAATGCCCACTAGCATGCCCGTTGCGAATGCGATTCTCGTAGAGCCCATGGCTGGTTGTCTAATTGAATTCCCCGAGGGTTTTCGCAAGGGTTTGCGGATTGCCTGTGACTTAGCCATAGCAGCATTCTAATTCAGAATGATTCAAAACAGGAGGCGAGTGAGTATAATTAGCGCAGTCAGATTTAGATTTGATCGATGGGATCTACATCAATGTGCCAGCGCAAACCACGCGGGCTGTTCGCAGAAAGCCATTCTATGGCCAGGCCGAGCGTGATCTGGCGATCCCGGAGTTTGGAAGCGCTCACCAGTAACTGAGAGCGATACCAGCGGTTTTTCTTTTCCATCAGCGGAGGAATGGGTCCAAACACTTCACAGTCAGCGAGGGACTCGTTGCTTCGGATTTCGGTTTTTTCGGACGGAGCGGCAGAGGTTTGTGTCGACAGATTGACTGGTTTCCCTTTGAGTGCGAGCCGAAGATGGTTAGCTAATCGGTTGAGGAGCTGGCTCGCACTGTCGGGTTGAGTTGACTCCGCTCGAATCAAACCAAACTTTTGAATGGGTGGTAATTCCAGGGTCGTTCGCTGTGCCAGATGCCACTTCGCAAAGGCAGTATAGTCTCGCGCCTGGACAAAACGCATCATCGGATGATCTGGCTGACTGGTGAGCAGCTTGACCTCGCCCTTTTTCGCACCTCGTCCTACTCGACCACCGGTTTGAAAAATCAACTGTACAGTTCTTTCCAGGGCTCGATAATCGCTGCTCAACAAGCCTTGATCGGTCTCCAACAAAAACGCGAGGGTTAAATGGGGAAAGTGATGCCCCTTCGACACGAGTTGTGTCCCAACCAGAATACAGGCCTCTCCCGAGTGAATCCGATTCAACAAGCTTTGCAAATGATCCCTCGAGCGGGCCGAGTCGCCGTCAATGCGAATCACAGGAAAGTCTGGGAAAGCGCGCCCTAAATCGCTCTCGAGTCTCTGAGTACCCTCACCGAGCGGCGTCAGGGAAGACGTACTGCACTTAGGGCAAGCCGAAGGTGGTGAGCTCATTGCCGAGCAGTGATGACAGATGAGCCTTGATCGGGCTTGGTGCAGTGTCAGCCTTGCATCGCATTGCCTGCATTGCGCAATCCATTGGCAGTTAGTGCAGTAAAGGACTGGGGCAAACCCTCGTCGGTTGATCATGACTAATACCTGACCCCCGGCTTTGAGATCTCGCTTGATGAGCTCGTACATTCTTGACTGTGTGGCTCGATCGAGGTGAGGGCTCGGCAATGACCAAATATCGTAACGTTCAGGCGCAGCATCAGCCGCGCGATGGAGAAGTTGCACGTGCTGGTATTTGTTTGATGTTGCATTGTGGAGTGTTTCAAGGGAGGGCGTTGCCGAGCCCAAAATCACAGGTAGTTGTTCTAACTGCCCCCTCACCACGGCGAGATCTCTCGCTGAGTAGCGAAATCCTTCCTGCTGTTTGAATGACGCGTCATGCTCTTCATCTATGATAATCAGTCCAGGATGACGCATCGGGACAAAGAGCGCGCTGCGTGTGCCGAGGACAATTTGCGCCCGGCCCTCCTTGCAATCCAACCATGCATCTTGCCTTTGCCGCTCGCTCAGTCCGCTGTGGAAAACAGCGATTTGGGCATCAAAGCGCGCTCGAAACCGGGCGACTGTTTGAGGGGTGAGTGCAATTTCGGGCACCAACACCAGCACTTGTTTTCCAACCGACAACACGTCCCACATCCATCGCAAGTAGAGTTCAGTTTTGCCGCTACCCGTGACGCCTTGAACCAGGGTGGTTCGAGCTCGGTCAAGGACGACTGCTTTCAGTGCGGCCCGCTGCTCGAGCGTGAGTGTTGGGAGTGACTCACGTAATCTCGGGGTGGGTGGTGTCCCAATGGAAGCGGAGATCTCAAGGAGCAGGCCCCGCCGAACGAGATTTCGAATGACCTCTCGGGGCAAGTCATGGAACTTAGCCTCCTGCGCGTCGATAGGGCCGAGTTCTAGTAATTTTTGGTACGCCAAACGTTGTTTGGGTGCTCGGTTGAGCTCTGCAAGCGTCTGCTCAGACAGGTCGACAGTTTGAAGCACGATGGCGGGCTTTGTTAAAGGCGCGCCTTTACGCAAGGCGGATGGCAAGGCGACGCTCAGAACTTCTCCGAGCGGATATAAATAGTAGTTTGCAGCCCATCGACATAACTCAAGAATAGCTGGTGGAAGTGAGGTTGCGTCAGAGAAGACGGTATCAATGGATTTCAAACGATACCCGTTTGTCATCTCACTTGTGTTGGTCTTTGGGTCTAAGACTTGGCATTGAAGCGCGACGCCCACGAGGGTACGACCAGCGAAATTAACCCCAACCAGTTGACCAGGCGTGAGGGGCGCCTGTGACAGATAGTCATACGTTCTGGGTATAGGCACCGGGACAGCGATTTCGACCCTATAGCTGGGAAGGCTCATCGCTTGATCGGATGTCCCGTCAGACATGGCGGATCACGCTTTCTTTGATCAGTGATCGAGTTATTGATTTCACGATGGTCTCTGCTATCATTTGCGCCCCCGAAACGGGGAGACGACCTCAAGGAAAGCCGATGAAAGCCGAAACCCACCCGCAGTATGAGAACATCACAGCAACGTGCAGCTGTGGGAATGTCATAGAAACGAAGTCGACGCTCTGTAAGGATATCTCAATCGAAGTATGTTCGCAGTGCCATCCGTTTTACACGGGTAAACAGAAAACCATCGACTCTGCAGGTCGTATCGACCGCTTCAATAAGCGCTTCCGTCGCGGTGCTGCAAGCGCCTAATGCCTCTTGGCCCCAATCCGGATTGAGATTGGGGCTCAAAGCAGTTTCCTTCACCTCTACGCAAGACCAGCAACCGTTGATTAGGCTCAGAACCTGGCCCTTTACCACTCCGTTGATGAGGACAGGGGTTTTTACGCTTCATAATGGCCAAGTGGTGTTTGTCTCCGGCTGAGAATGCCCAAAACACCGCTTAGTCCATGTAATGTCATAGCCTTGCCCCTCGGGCAGTGGGTGTGTCAACTGACTCGCTCTAACCTCTCACCAAGTGAAACGGTCTGGCTGGGCGCCAGCCCTCGGTCTGTCGCAACCGCATTTGGCGTAGCCGCACATACCCTCTTGGAGAGCCAGTGCCCTTTGCGTCCTTTTGCATTTTTTTGCGTTCTGGGCCTAGAAATGGAGATTGCGATGCAGGGTTGTTCCCGCCTTTCCGCGAGGTTTAGAAAATTTGTTGGATCCCTGAGTCCGGCGCGAGTTGACTGCGAGATTCGAGCGTCGGGGGTGCGAGTTCGCTACGAAAAAGCTCGAATCGACCTTTCGGATCCCCGGGCAGGGTTCTGAGTCCAGTCTCAGGGTTGATTTTGATGGAAACCAGGCCCTCCGGTAGTGCAGTGGATTTTGATCGTTCGGCTGGCCAGGCTGAGCGCGCAAACTCGATCCAAGTCTCGATGGGAGTGGTCGAACCCCACTCACGATTACCAACGGGGCTATTGTCTGGAAATCCAGCCCAGGCGGTGGCCACAAGATCCTCGTTGTAACCTGAAAACCAAAGATCTGCGTCGTTGGTGGTGCCCGTTTTCCCCATAATGTCCTGGCGCTCAAGCTCCCTTAGCACTTTACGACCGGTTCCCTTGACGATGGTGTCATTGAGGATGCTGTTCAGGATAAAGGCGACTCGCGGGTCGATGATCGGCGCGCGAGGGTCTCTTCTTTCATGAGTGAGGGGGTCCAGGTCGAGATCAAGCAGTTCCTCATCGTTGATGGAACGGATCGATTCGATGAAGTAGGGCTCTACGGGCACGCCGCCATTGGCGAAGACCGCATAGCCTCGGGCAATGTCCAGAGGCGTGGTTGCAATCGTGCCACCGCCAAACGCCACTTGGACGTTGCGCGGAAACATGGTGGGGTCGAATCCGAAGCGAGCCATGTGATCGATGGCTTTGTCGATGCCAAGATCTAGGAGCACTCGGAGTGAGGCAAGGTTAACGCTTCGATAGAGGGCTTCTCGAAGCGTGAGCGTACCGCGGAAGTCGCTCCCGGAATTTTTCGGTCGGTATTTTTCCTCTAGCTCACCTCCGGGTAAGACCACGGGGGCGTCGTTGTATAAACTTGCGGCGGTCGCGCCCTCAGACAGCGCTGCGGCGTAGTAAAACGGCTTGATGTTGGAGCCTGGCTGCCGCCTGGCTTGAAGCGCATGGTTGAACTGCTTCAGGTTGAAATCGTACCCACCCGCAAGCGCTCGAACGGCACCCGTACTGGGCTCAAGTGCAACCAAGGCACCCTGAATCGCAGGCACTTGCCCCAATTGCCAGCCGCTTTCCGACCGCTCAATCCGTATTAAGTCACCAGGTTCCGCAATGTCAGAGCTTTGCTTGGGTGTTGGCGCTCGTCGATCAGCATCAATGTAAGGCCTTGCCCATCGGAGACCTTGCCAGTCGATCGTGACCCGTTCCCCAGTTGCCGTGATAACCGTCATGGTTTGGTCATCGCTTCGGAGGACCAATGCGGGCCATTGATTCCCAAGGATCGGCACCGTTTCGAGCGCTCTCAAGGCGTCTGCAAAACCAGCAGTTAGTTCAGGATCAAGCGCGCCTGCGCGAAAAAGCCCCTTGCGTTCCGGTCCTCGATAACCGTGCCGGCGATCATACTCGTTGAGTTTTTGAATCAGCGCAGCTTCGGCGGACCGTTGCATTTGACTGTCGACGGTTGCGTGTACCACCAACCCAGCGGTATAGGCTTCTCGACCGAAGCGATCGAGGATCTCGGTACGAACTTGCTCGGCGACGTAGAGCGCCGGCAGCTCGATTTGACGACTGAACACGCTTGCGGAAATGGGTTCGCGACGCGCACTTTCGAACTCTTTTTGGGTAATCGAACCCTGTTCGAGCATGCGTCTGAGTATCAGGTTGCGACGTTCGATCGCACGTTTTGGGCCATTGATGGGATTGCCTGCTTCCGGGGCTTTGGGAATTCCCGCCAGCATAGCCGTCTGGGCTAAATTTAGATCGTTGATGTCTTTGCCGTAGTAAGTGAAAGCGGCGGCCTGTATGCCGTAAGCATGCTTTCCGAAGGGAATCATGTTGAGGTAAAGCGAAAGGATCTCCTCTTTTGAAAGGGCACGTTCCAGTTTGATCGCGAGCAGCATTTCCTTGAATTTTCGAATGAAACGAACTTCTGAATCACCGGAAATGTTCTTGACCAATTGCATCGTGATGGTCGATGCGCCAGATCGAATTTCTCCTGCGTTGGCCAGTAGTTGCCAACTTGCATTGAGAAGGGTGATGACATCGATGCCGCTGTGCTCGAAAAAACGCTTATCCTCAGTGTCAAGAATCGCATTGATAAAACGCGGCGGGATGTCCTCGTAGCGAATAGGAATCAACCGTTCGCCATATTCCTGAATCAACTGATCATCGTGACTCAGAATTCGCAGCGGCGCTTTGAGTGCGACCTCCGTGAAGGAGCTAATTTCGGGGATTTGGGGGTTGAGATATAAAAACGCCCCGGCCAAACCCATAAAAACGGCAAAAAATAATGAGGTTACGGCCCATAAGGTCCATTTGAGGATGATCACTCGATGTATCCTCGAGCGTTTCGGTGGACGCAGTCCTGTGAATCGAGCGGCTTGGGAGCGTGGATCATGAATCGATTGAGTTTGAGTCTGCGCCACTGATTATAGTGGAGCCTGAACTCGCAAGACAGCGAGAGAGGGTTTTCTGCGGCAAATGGGTTTTGAACTCCCGGTAGGCGCTTCATGGCAAGCGCATGAGAGTGTTCTCGCGAGGAAAATGCTGACGAGGTAAAGCTCAAATTCATTACAGATGAGTCGCGTGGCGATGTTTTTAGAATTTCTAGGTTGACGTCGCCGCCCAATCGTAAAGTTTTGAGTATAGATTGCTGGCCGTCACGGTGTTTATCAATCAACGCGCAAGCTAAGCTTGCGAGGCACATCATGGCAGCAGCCAAGGCCTCCGGGGTTAGGTGCCCATGATCAGAATTTAAGGTACGCTGAGGAGTGTGGGTCGGCCAAACAGTGAGGTACAGTGAAGGATAGTCCTTTGACATCCGCTAATGATGAGAAGGCAGTGATGGAGTCTCCAGACAATCAGGGCGATGAAAGGCTTGACAAGGCGTTTTAGGATAAGCGTGAAGGCCTTACAATCTTCGGCACCGTCAAGCTAGGGCAATCCGCAAGCGAAGTCAGCCTGATCCATGGACCTGATCCATGGACCTGATGCATGGACCTGATGCATGGACCTGATGCGTGGACCTGATGCGTGGATAGGGCGGCCTGAGGGCCACAGAGGATGAAGTGGACTGCCGGTTTCGCCAGGATTGCGCGAAGATCGTCATAAGACCAGAGAGACGCAAAATACGGTGGGTGACGCAGGGCTGGAGAAGAGGCGCGGATCTAGGCTTAGGCCCCGGTACGAAGACAGCGCCGATTTGGTTGCCGATCGATGAGGCAAAACAAAGAGAGCGAGAAGCAAAGCAGAACCATGATTTTGACAAGTCCAGCGAAGCAACGAAGTGCGCTGAAATTGCGCCGATCATCCCATGCTCTGTGCTTGGCCGATCGATCGTTCATAGTCATCAGACGGGGCTCGGCTCTTGGCTTGCCGCATGTCTCGCGCGGTGTTCAATGGGGAGTGTCCGGTTGTGTTTGAGTTTTTGAATCGAACGCCAACGGTGGTGGGCCTGGATATCAGTTCCACCGCGGTTAAATTGCTGGAACTTTCTCAGGAGAAGGGTCACTTTCGGGTGGAGAGCTACGGTGTTGAAGTCATTCCCGAAAACGCCATCATTGAAAAGAACATAGCCGATATTGAAGCGGTGGGTGCCGCGATCGAACGTGTGCGCCAAAAATCGAAAACCAAGGTCAAGGAAGTGGGCGTGGCCGTAGCAGGTTCCTCGGTGATCACCAAAACCTTGGAAATGGCAGCGAGCCTGACGGAGGCCCAGATCGAAGAGCAATTGCTTGACGATGCCGACAAATATATCCCCTATCCGCTCGATGAAGTGGCCATGGATTTTCAAATCCGTCGAAGTGACGATCCAGAAAGCGAATTGGTCGAGGTGCTGCTTGCTGCCTGCCGTCGCGAAAATATTGAATCCAGGGAAGAAGCGCTCGAGCTCGGCGGATTCAAACCGGAAGTCATCGATATCGAAGCACATTGCGTGCAAAGGGCCATGCAGTTGGTTGATGCTGGAGACGACGGTCTTCCGGATAACAAAGATGAAATTGTTGCGATAGTGGATATTGGCGCGACCATGACGACATTGTCTGTGCTGACCGGAACGGACTTGCCCTACACCCGGGAACAAATGTTTGGTGGTCGGGTTCTGACTGAGGAGATCCAGAAGCGGTACAGCTTGAGCTTTGCCGAGGCAGGGCAGGCGAAAAAAATGGGCGGATTGCCTGACGATTATGAATCGGAAGTGTTAACGCCTTTCAAAGAGTCTCTTGTGCAACAGGTGATGCGATCACTGCAATTTTTTTATTCTTCTAGCCGTTTTAATGACGTCGATCGCATCGTTTTGGCTGGCGGCGTTGCATCCACGCCAGGCTTAACCGGGCTGATCTCTTCGAGAATCGGCACGCCTTGTCAGGTGGCCAATCCCTTCAAGTCAATGACGATTTCTGATCGCGTGAATAAAGACGCGCTAATGGCCGATGCGCCGGCGCTGATGATTGCTTGCGGGCTCGCCATGCGAGGGCTCAATCGATGAGGGCGGTCGATCTACAAATCAACCTGTTGCCTTGGCGTCAAAAGCGACGCGAATATCAGCAGCGGCAGTTTTTGAACATGTTGGCGTTGGTTGCTTTAGTCGGTGGTTTGCTGCTCGTTGTTTGGTGGCAGCTTCATAGCAGTCAAATAACACAACAAGAACAGCGCAATGCATTGCTCGAGCGCGAAATTGCCGTGTTCGAAGGGCGAATCAATGAAATCAGAGCGCTGACCAAAAAGCGTAAAGAATTGCTCGATCGAATGCGCGTGATACAGGAACTGCAGGGTAATCGGCCGGTGAGCGTGCGCTTATTTGATGAAATGGTGCGCCAGCTGAGCGACAACGTCTATTTTGAAAAAATGTCACTCCGCCAAGAACGAATCGATATCACCGGTGTTGCGGAAAGCAACAATCGAATTTCGACACAGCTGAGAAACTTCACAGCTTCAGAATGGTTCGATGGTGCCAACGTGTCGAAGATCGATGCCTATCCTGCGGCTGGGCCGGAAGCGGGACGATTTAATTTGACGGTTAATTTGACGCTCCCTGATGCGGAGGACGAATAGTGGCGCTCAAAGATACGATCGAAAAATTACAGCAAATTGATCTCAGCGAGATTGATCTCAACGACTTGGATTTCTCGGCGGCAGGCCAATGGCCGAAACCCGTTCAAGGGGCCGCCGGGGGTTTGGTGTTTGCGTTGGTCCTTGCACTGGGTTACTTCCTGCTCATTAGCGACATGCAAAATACCCTCAGCCAGCGCCAGTCGGAGGAGCAAAGTCTTAGATCTGATTTCGAAACGAAGTACATGCAGTCGGCGAATTTGGAATCTTATCGGCAGCAAGCCAAGGAAATGGAATTGAAGTTTGAGTCCATTTTGAGGCAGTTGCCCTCTGATACAGAAATCCCTGGGCTGATCGAAGACATATCTGGCGTTGGCGCCAAAAACGGGCTCACCTTTTCAAAAATCGATCTGCTGCCTGAGCGAGTGCTGGAATACTATGTTGAAAAGCCCATTCAAATTGAGGTTACGGGCAGTTATCACGATTTGGGCGCGTTCGTCAGCGATATCGCAACACTCTCACGTATCGTGACGCTCCATGACTTCGATATTTCGCCATCGGGTTCGCAGCGTGATGGTCGAGGTTTGTTGAAAATGGCGGTTCGCGCCAAGACATACCGGTACAAGGGAGATTAATCCGTGATGACCGATCGGATTCCATCGCGAGACGCGCGCAATTTCAGCACCCGGTGGGTGTCACTCGTCGCGCTGACCCTCGTGTTGGCAGGCTGCGGTGGTGGTGATCACTTAGCAGACGTCCGTGCCTTTATGGATAAAGTTACCACACAGCCTGTGCCTAAGATCAAACCGTTACCTGAATTCAAACCGTACGAGCCTTTTACCTACGGCGCCGCCAATTTGAGGAGCCCATTTCAACCGCCGATGATTTTGCCAGAGCAGTTGTTGGGTAACGTTCCCACCCTGGTGCAACCTCCTCAAGATCATGTTCGCACCTATCTGGAGCAGTTCAACATTGCGTCTTTGTCCATGGTCGGATCCATGGAGATAGGCGGCTTAGCTTACGGGTTAATACGTGATCAAGACGGCTTGATCCATCAAGTTGGCATTGGGGATTATCTTGGAACCCAGTGGGGGAAAATTGAGCGCATAGAAGAGCGTTATTTGGAACTGGTGGAAATTGTCAGTAATGGCGGTGGCGGCTGGCTGAGAAGGCCAAGAACGATGGAAATGGATCAAATCAGTGAGTGATGGCATCAACGAAGTGCGCCTGACGGAGCATTCGCTAAAAACAGAAGGTGGGCCCGACATGAAACTCAGACCAATTAAAAGCGCGGACTTGAGACTGCGGTGGCCTGTGGCTGCACTGGTGAGTAGTTGGCTCTGGTGCGCGTCTGCTGTTGCGGTGACTTTAAGTGATATTGAATTCGCGACCCAGTCGGGGGACCAATTTGAAATTGTGCTGGGCTTCGATAGCGCACCTCCAGAACCTGCAAGTTATGCGATTGAATCACCCGCTCGAATTTCCATCGATTTGCTGGGCGTCGAGAGTGCCCTCGACAAGAAGTATTTTCGCGTGGGCGAGGGTGGAGCGAAAACAGTGGCTGTGCTGGAAGGTGATGATCGCACACGGATCATTGTTTCATTACCTCAATTGGTGCCCCATGAGGTGAGGACGCTGGGACGCCAGATGATCGTCTCCGTAGGCCGTGATTTACCTGATGCTGATCGGCAGCCGCGTCAAGCAGCACCGAGCACGGATGATTTGATCGCCTTTAGGCGAGGTGATCAGGGTGAAGGCCGCGTCGTTCTGCAATTGCCTACGGAACAAACGGAAGTGGACGTGCGCCAGGAGTCCGGTGATTTGTGGGTCACGCTCATTGGCGTGCAGACGCCCACGCCTGAGCAAATCCAGTTGGATGTGACGGATTTTGGGACGACCATTAACCGGATTGAACGCGCTCGGGTCAGTGCCGGAACAGAAATTCGATTAGTGATGAACGCCGCATTTGACTACCTCGCTTATCAATCGGGTAACGAATTTGTGATTGACGTCTCGTCACTTGCCAACGCGGGTCGTCAGCAGGATCCGATGGGCGAGGTTGTCTACGAAGGCGAGAAGATTTCGCTGAACTTCCAGAAGATCGAAGTGCGCGCTGTGCTTCAGATCGTGGCTGATTTTGCCAATCTCAATTTGGTCGCAAGTGATGCGGTGAGCGGTGACATTACCTTACGGTTGAAAAACGTCCCCTGGGATCAGGCGCTGGATATTGTGTTGAAAACGAAAGGTCTCGATAAACGACTGCAAGGCAACGTGCTGTTGGTGGCGCCGGCCGAAGAGCTGGCCGCACAAGAACTAGCTGAACTCGAAAATAAGCAACAAATCTCTGATCTCGCGCCACTGCGCACGGAGTTGATTCGCGTCAAGTATGCCAATGCCAGTGAGATCGTTGGCATGATCCAAGGTGGAGGTGCTGGGGGCCAAGGGGGTGCCGGTGGTTTCGGAGGTAATCGCGGTGGTAGTGGCGGTGATGAGAGTGCCGCTGGAATCTTGTCCGATCGAGGCTCCGTGATTGTTGATGATCGAACGAACTCAATTATTTTGACCGAAACACAAGACCGTATAAATCAGCTAAGGCGGCTCCTAGAGCAAATTGATATTCCTGTGCGGCAAGTCTTGATCGAGGCCAGGATTGTGAAAGCCAGTGATAGTTTTAAGCGAGAATCCGGCATTCGCTGGGGTAGTGCGGGGGATATCACCTTCGGTGACGAGAACCCGTCGCTGCTGTATGGCAACAATCTGGACACGATTGGGGCACTCAGAGGTGGCGGCGACCCCACGGATAATCTCATTGTTGATTTGGGGACCAGTTCGGGTCGAACCGGCGGCATTGCTTTCGGTGTTGTGGATAACGATTTTCTTCTAGACCTCGAACTCGAGCTTTATGAAAGCGAAGGTACCGGTGAGACGATCTCTCGACCTACGATTATCACGTCAGATAAAAGCACCGCATCGGTCAATTCCGGATCTCAGATTCCGTATCAATCGGACACCGGGGGTGGGGCAACTTCAACCTCGTTCATTAACGCGACAGTGGGATTGACGGTCACGCCGCAGATCACACCGGACGATCGAATTATTCTGGAGTTGAACGTGACCAATAATTCGAGAGGCGATCCCACTGCCGATGGTCCGCCCGCAATCGATACCGAGAGCATTCAGACCGAGGTGATCGTCAACGATGGAGAAACGGTGGTGCTCGGGGGGCTTTACCAGACCAGAACCGATTTGATTCAGCAAAAAACACCGGTGCTGGGTGATTTGCCGGTTCTTGGCCGGTTGTTTAGGAATTCGGCGAGAACGAATGACAAGGATGAACTGCTTATCTTTATTACCCCTCGGATCATTCGTGAAGGGGTGGGTGTCCGCTAGTTCAGGTTCACCATGCAACTCGTAGGCTATGAGCGACTTGCCCTCGTGGGTCCGATGGCCTCTGGAAAAACCACACTGGGTCGATTACTCGCCAAACAATTAGGTCTTCGATTCGTTGACTCCGATCACGAGATCGAGCGACGAAGCGGGGTTTCTATCGCCACCATCTTCGACATCGAAGGTGAAGAAGCTTTCCGCGACCGAGAAGAACGAACCATCGAGGAATTGATGCAACAGGCGGGGGTCTTGGTGGCGACCGGTGGTGGATCGGTCTTACGCCTGCAAAACCGAAAACGTCTCAAGCGTGACAGCTTGGTTGTTTTTTTAAATCCAGATCTAGATGTGCAGGTCAGGCGAACGGCGTTAGATCGAAAGCGGCCTTTGTTGCAGGGTCAAGATCGCCGTTCCGTGCTGACCGAGATGCGCGCCTCGCGTTACCCCTTGTATCGAGAGGTCGCTCACTTGGAGATTGCTGTCGATAATCGCCCTGGTAAGAAAATGACAGACGTCATTGTAAATTTGATGGATAAACAAGGCTGGATCGCTCGTGGCACGTGAAGCGACCTGGGTAGAGTTACCCGATATACGGTATCCCATTTTATTTGAGGCGAATTGGTTGGCGGGTACGTCAGCCTCGTGCCGCGATGTCTTTGCCGAGCATGTAGGCAAGACTGCCCTAGTGGTGAGTAATCGGACTGTGGCTGATCTCTACGGTGATCGATTAATGAGTGAGCTAGAAGGCGTCAAGGTGGATCTTCATTTGATACCCGAGGGAGAAGCGAACAAGACGCTTGCCGAACTCGAAAAGATCATTGGGACACTCATCAAACAGCAGCATACCCGGGACACTACGTTGATTGCGCTAGGTGGCGGTGTAGTGGGTGACATGACTGGGTTCGCTGCTGCGATCTATCAGCGGGGCGTGCCGTTTCTTCAAGTGCCGACGACCTTGCTTGCGCAAGTGGATTCTTCGGTGGGTGGCAAGACGGCCGTGAACCATGCGCTAGGTAAGAATATGATCGGCGCGTTTCATCAGCCTCGAGCGGTTCTCATGGACGTAGCCGTACTGAAATCCTTACCGCCTCGCGAATTTGCAGCTGGAATGGCCGAAATCGTCAAGCATGCGCTTCTGGCTGATGCGTCTTATCTGTCTTGGCTGATCAAAAAGCAGGACCTGATTCTTCAGATGGACGATGTCGTTCTGAGCGAGATGGTTCGGAAAAGTTGCGAAATAAAATCGGCTATCGTGGCAGAAGACGAAAAAGAACAGGGTCGGCGCGCGTTGCTTAATCTTGGGCACACCTTTGGCCACGCGATTGAGACGCTATCGGGTTACGGTCAGCGCTTACATGGCGAAGCGGTCGCGATCGGCACGGTGATGGCGGCTGATCTTTCAGCTCGGCATGGCTGGATCAGTGAAGCGGACGTCGAACGGATCGTCCAACTGTTGCACACATTCAATCTACCGACTGAGCTTTCAGAACCATTAGACATGGCGGCGTTCCAGGCAGCCATGGGGCGTGACAAAAAAGCGAGGGCTTCTGGTTTGAGGCTGGTGCTTCTTAGGGCCTTGGGTCGAGCTGAAGTCGTCAGCGACTTCGACGAGCGGTTACTCTCTGATACGCTCGCTCGCTTCCTCAAAGGTTAGGGTAATTCAGTCTCCCCCATAAGATCCCGATCGATTTCTCGAGCGGCTTCTCGCCCTTCATTGATAGCTCGCACCACCAAATCTTGACCGCGTCGGCAATCGGATGCGGCGTAGACTCGCGCAACCGACGTCTTGTAATCACTCTTGTTCGCTTTAAAGTTACCGCGGTCATCGATGTCCATACCCAAGCCCTCATTGATGTAGTGCTCAGGTTGCAGGAAACCCATGGATAATAAGACAAGATCGGCTTCCCACGTGCGTTCGCTGCCAGGAACTTCTTGAAGCTTGTCATCCACGTCGACGGTGACGACGCCCTTGAGCGTTCCACTCTCATCTCGAATGAAATGCTTGCTCATGATCGAGTACTGTCTCGGGTCATCGCCAAATCGAGCCGCCGCCTCGGAGTGACCATAGTCCACGCGATAGATGCGGGGCCACAAAGGCCATGGGTTATTCTCGGCTCTTGTTTCAGGCGGCTGAGGCAGTAACTCGAAATTTACGAGGCTCTCGCAACCATGTCGTAGGGAGGTACCGATACAATCGGTACCCGTATCTCCACCTCCAATCACGATGACTTTCTTGCCTTTAGCGCTGATGTAAGCGCCGTCTTCAAGGTTTGAATCGAGCAAGCTTTTTGTATTAGCAGTGAGAAACTCCATGGCGAGATGGACGCCATCGCCCTCACGACCGGGAATGGGCAGGTCTCTGGCAAGGGTCGCGCCAGTGGCCAAGAGCACCGAGTCAAATTCTTCTAACAGGGATTGAACGCTCCTGTCGACACCGATGTCGGCGTTGACCACGAACTCAATGCCTTCCTCTCGCATTAATTGCACGCGGCGTTCAACGCTGTCTTTATCGAGTTTCATGTTTGGAATGCCGTACATCAGCAGACCGCCGATCCGATCAGCTCTCTCGAAGACGACCACGTGATGCCCGGCTTTGTTTAATTGGGCCGCAGCAGCGAGCCCGCAGGGGCCAGAGCCCACCACGGCTATTTTTCTACCGGTGCGTTTTTCGGGGGGACAAGGGACGACCCATCCTTCTTCAAACCCGCGATCGATGATCGACGCCTCAATATTCTTAATGGTGACCGCTGGGTTGGTAATACCCAACACACAAGCGCCTTCACAAGGCGCAGGACACACGCGGCCCGTGAATTCAGGGAAGTTGTTGGTCTTGTGCAGGCGATCCAACGCATCCTTCCATTGCCCGCGATACACGAGATCATTCCACTCTGGAATTAGGTTAGAAATGGGGCAACCGTGATTGCTCTGGCAAAAAGGGACGCCACAATCCATACATCGAGCGCCTTGGGTTTCAAGGTGCTCGGTGCTAGGAACCGTGTAAATCTCTTTGAAGTCGAGCAGTCGATCCGCTTCCGTGCGATAGGGAATGGTCGCCCTGTCAAATTCTTTAAATCCTGTTGCTTTTCCCATGATGACTTCCCTAAGCGGAGAGGGCTACTCTCTCTACAAGGCCTTCGTTCAGAACGCGCTTGTAGTCTTGCGGCATAACTTTTACGAACTGCTGGCTGGCATTGGCCCAGTCGCTCAGTAGGCGACTGGCGACGGCGGATCCCGTATGCTCGAGATGTCGTTCGATCAGCAACTTAAGCTCTGATAAGTCTTGATCCTCTAGTGGGTCAAGATCCAAGGTCTCAAGATTACAGCGCGTGCTGAAAGAATTGTCTTTATCGAGCACATACGCAATCCCGCCACTCATACCGGCGCCAAAATTCCTGCCGGTCTCACCTAAAATGACGACGCGACCACCCGTCATGTATTCACAACCGTGATCGCCCACGCCCTCGACCACCGCTGTCGCGCCGGAGTTTCGAACGCAGAATCGTTCGGCGGCGATACCATTGAAGTAGGCTTCACCGGACGTTGCCCCGTACAGTGCCACATTGCCCAGCAGAACGTTCTCTTCAGCATTGAACTGGCTTACTCTGGGTGGGTAAATCGCGATGCGCCCGCCTGAGAGGCCTTTGCCCACATAGTCGTTGGCGTCACCCTCGACCTCTAGCGTGATCCCCTTGGCGAGCCATGCCCCAAGGCTTTGTCCCGCTGAGCCATTCAACTTGATATGAATGGTATCGTCGGCCAAACCGTGGCCCTTGGTTCGTTTGGTGACTTCATGTGACAGCATGGTGCCGACGACACGATTGATATTGACGATGGGACGTTCGATGGCAACCCGTTCGCCTCGCGCCAGCGCGGGTTCTGCCGCGGTTATGAGGTCGTTATCAAGGGCCTTATCTAAGCCGTGGTCTTGTGATTGTACGCAGTAAACTTGCGTGCCCTCGTAGATGATAGGTGCTTTGATAAGAATACTGCTGAGGTCTATCCCCTTGGCTTTCCAGTGATCAACGGCGGGCCGTGTGTCCAGAAACTCGGTCCGGCCGATCATATCTGTAAAGGTTCTAAATCCGAGTTCGGCCATAATCTCACGCACTTCTTCGGCTAACATGAAGAAATAGTTGACGACGCTCTCGGGCTTGCCTTCAAACTTTTTTCGGAGCTCAGGGTCTTGAGTAGCAATTCCAACCGGGCAGGTATTGAGATGGCACTTGCGCATCATGATGCAGCCCAAGGTGACGAGCGGAGCCGTTGCAAAGCCGAACTCCTCCGCACCTAGAAGCGTCGCGATAACCACGTCTCGCCCCGTCTTAATCTGACCATCGGTTTGCAAAACAACTCGTGATCGTAAATTGTTCATGACCAGCGTTTGATGCGTTTCGGCAAGTCCGAGTTCCCACGGCAGGCCCGCGTGTTTGATTGATGTCAAGGGTGACGCGCCAGTGCCGCCATCGTGTCCGGCGATCACCAGATGATCCGCCTTGGCTTTTGTTACTCCGGCAGCGATGGTACCGACTCCAACCTCAGAGCCCAGTTTGACGCTGATCCGAGCACTCGAATTGGCGTTTTTAAGGTCATGAATGAGCTGCGCCATATCCTCGATCGAGTAAATGTCGTGATGCGGGGGTGGGCTAATCAGACCAACACCGGGTGTCGAATGTCGAAGTTGCGCGATGTACTGATCCACCTTGCCACCCGGGAGTTCACCCCCTTCACCCGGTTTTGCGCCTTGAACAATTTTGATTTGGATTTCGTCGGCATTGGCAAGATACCAAGTGGTTACCCCGAAGCGTCCAGAGGCGACCTGCTTGATGGCAGATCGTTTGGAGTCGCCATTGGCCAACGGCTTGAAACGAATCGGGTCTTCGCCTCCTTCACCGGTATTCGATTTTCCGCCAATCCGATTCATGGCGATGGCCAATGTTTCGTGACTCTCGGTTGAGATTGAGCCCAGGCTCATGGCGCCGGTGCAAAACCGTTTCACGATATCGGTTGCCGATTCGACTTCCTCGATTGGCACCGCGGCCTGCAAACCGGTCTTAAAGTCCATGAGGCCTCGAAGGGTTGCCTTGCGTGCTGCAACGTCGTTGGCCTGTGCCGCAAAGGCTCGATAGGCATCTTGACTGTTCGTGCGAGCGGCGACTTGAAGATTTGAGATGCTGATGGGGTCCCACATGTGGGTGTCGCCGCCGCTGCGCCAATGGAAATCGCCGGGATTAGGTAGCTGCGCCACGCTATCTTGTGTTCGAACTGGATAGCCCAGCTCATGTCGTGCACGTTGCTCTTCAAAGAGCGTCGTAAAATCAACCCCTTTGACTCGACTGGTGGTGCCCTTGAAGCAGCGATCAATGATGTCGCTGTCGAGCCCCACGGCTTCAAAGATTTGCGCGCCCTTATAGGATTGGAGCGTTGAAATGCCCATTTTGCCCATGACTTTCATCATGCCCTTGGCCACGGCCTTGCGGTAGGCATAGACGATGCTGGCACGATCCGGGAAGTCGGTCGCAGGAATCAGGCCTTCGACTTGTGATTGCCACAGCGCATCTAGCGCTAAATAGGGGTTGATCGCGTCGGCGCCATAACCGGTTAACAGGCAGAAATGATGGACCTCGCGTGCTTCGGCGGACTCTAAGACCAAGCCAATTTGCGTTCTGGCGTGTAGCGCCACAAGGTGATGGTGAACTGCGCCACAGGCTACGAGCGTAGACAGGGGCGCCCGCTCCGGACTCACTGCGCGATCACTCAAGATAATCAGACCGTGACCTGCGTCGATGGCGTCGATGGCCTCCTGACAAATACGATCCAATGCGCTCGCCATGCCGGCGGCCCCCTCGGCTAGGGGGAAGGTGATGTCGATGACCTGACTGGTGAATCCAGCGAGGCTTGAGGATTGGATCGCGGCAAGTTCCCCATTCGATAAAATCGGGTGGTCGAGACGAAGTCGACGAGCCTGAGCCTCCGTGGTGTCAAGCAGATTGCCTTCCGGTCCAATGAAACAACTCAGTGACATCACCACTTCCTCGCGGATCGAGTCGATCGCGGGATTGGTCACTTGGGCAAAAAGCTGCTTGAAGTAGTCATAAATCATGCGTGATTTATCAGACAAACAGGCCAGTGCGGAGTCGTTACCCATAGATCCGAGGGGGTCTCGGAGCTCGGTGAGCATTGGCCGGAGCATGAACTGCATGGTCTCAGTGGTGTATCCAAAGGCGCGCATGCGCTGGGTGAGCGCTGCATCACTGATGGGATGCGGTCCTTTGTCATCGCCCAGATCCTCGAGCGTCACCACTTGTCGGTCGAGCCACTCTTGATAAGGACGGCGGTGCGCAAATTCGGCCTTCACCTCGTGATCTGGAATGAGTCGACCCTGACCGAAATCAAGAAGAAACATTCGGCCAGGCTGCAGTCGACCCTTCTCTTTGACGTTTTCAGGTGCAACAGGTAGCACACCGACTTCTGATGCCATGATGACGCGGTCATCATGGGTGACGTAATAACGGGATGGCCTGAGCCCGTTTCGATCTAAGACGGCACCAATGGCCTTGCCATCGGTAAAAACGATTGAGGCAGGACCATCCCAGGGTTCCATGAGCGCCGAGTGATACTCGTAGAACGCTCGCTTGGCGGGATCCATGGTTTGATGGGCTTGCCAGGCTTCTGGAATCATCATCATGACAGCTTCTTGAAGGCTGCGACCTGATAGAAGCAGGAACTCAAGTGCGTTATCAAACGTGCCTGAGTCTGAGAAATCCGGTTCGACGAGAGGAAATAACTTTTTCATGTCGTCGCCAAACAGGGGTGATGCCACCACGCCTTGTCTCGCCGTGAGCCAGTTTTGATTGCCTCGGAGCGTATTGATTTCGCCATTGTGGCTCATGTAGCGATTCGGTTGCGCCCGATCCCAAGAGGGAAAAGTGTTCGTGCTGAAGCGCGAATGAACCATTGCCAGATGCGATTCATAACTTGAATCAGTCAGATCCTTATAGAAAGGGAACAATTGGCTGGGTGTCAGCATGCCTTTGTAGACAATAACGCGTGGCGAGAGACTGCACACGTAAACTTGGCTTGGGCCTGTTGCGTCCGGACGAAGCGCGTTGGTGAATCGTTTTCTTGCAACAAGAAGCTTGCGTGAGAATGCCGCCTCGTCCATGTCGGATGTGGCTGCGACCAGCAGTTGGACGATTGCGGGCATAGCATCTCGCGCTGCCGGGCCGACATCAGCACCCGTGGGATCGATCGGCGCCTCTCGCCACAGCATGTGATCGAGTTGCTCTTCAGCAAGGATCTGCTCGATCACGGATTGGGCGTCGGCCCGCTCGCTTGGATCGGTTGGCAGGAAGCAATTGCCCACTGCATATTGGCCGACCGCGGGCAAATTGAGGCCTGCGGACTCCGCAATGGCCCTGAAAAACTGATCTGGGATCGCGGTCAAAACACCGGCGCCATCTCCCGTGTTTTCCTCAAAGCCACAGCCGCCCCTGTGATCCATACGGCTATTGAGAAAGTAGGCGTCCTGCATGATTTGGTGGCTGGGTTTGCCCTTGATGTGAGCAACAAATCCAACACCGCAAGCATCTTTCTCGAACGTGGGGTCGTAAAGCCCTTGCTTTAAAGGCAAACCTACACGCTGATCCATCCGTTTTGTCATGCTTCAATCTTCCGAGTTTGAGATCCCTAAGGGATCTTTAATACCAGGCACCCAAAATTGCAGAGGCCCAAGCCGTCGGCAGCCTCTGCCACGGCGATTCAATCTGTCCTAATGTCCCTCGGGCGGACCTCGCTCCAAGGTCCTGTGAAACGTTGCTCTGAATGGTCGTGATGGTGGCCACGCGCAGCACTCAAGAAAACGCAGTCCATGGGACGCCCTCTCGGGCCTTGGATTCTCAGTTGCAGAATCGCGAACCCACAGCGTCAGAGAGTCTCAAGCAGCCGAGACTAGGGTCTAGGCCGGTGAACGAAGCCTCTGGTGTTGGAACCAGTCTGATTTCTGATCATGACGCCGACGCTCTCGAGTTGAAGCGGGGCTCCGACTCGGGGGAGCCAACGATAGCATTGGGTTACCTAAAGTCAAGGGAGGCCTAATCTAAGCATTTGATTTTGATGATTAACTTACTGATATTTATGGTAATAGTTGCTAGATCAAAAGAATGGAAATTCAGTGGAGTGCGTCGAATGGGAGGTATAGTCGTCAACTGAGCGAATGGCCTTGCTGATTGAGGCGTCAACGGCTTGATCTGTGATCCATACCTTCACCGAAGAACCGTCCGCTTTGAAGCCTTTGGCGGAATGAAAGGTATTTTTCGAAGCGTCTAAGTTGAGATGGTGATGAAAGAAGGTGTGTCAAGATGCATATTCACAAACACTCCTTGAGGCTCATCCTCTCGTTGATATCTCTTAAGCGAGAGTGAAAAAGAGCCATACGGGCAGAGCCGTCTTTTCTGCCATGGTTTCACGACAATGATATACTCGCCTGCTCATTCAAAGACGCACAATGTGCCCGACTCCAGGAAAAAGTTATGAAATCAGCAGTGAAAGTGGCTGTTACCGGTGCAGCTGGCCAAATTAGTTATTCACTTCTATTTAGAATCGCATCCGGTCAAATGTTGGGCCCGGATCAACCCGTGCAACTTCAGCTCTTAGAGATCTCCCCCGCAATGAAGGCCCTTGAGGGCGTGATGATGGAGCTGGATGACTGCGCCTTCCCTTTGCTTGAATCCATGCAAGCGTCAGACGATCCGAATCAAGCGTTTTCAGGCATTGAATATGCATTGCTTGTGGGTTCAAGGCCCAGAGGCCCTGGCATGGAGCGCAAAGATCTTCTTGAAGCGAATGCGCAAATTTTTTCGGTGCAAGGGAAAGCGCTCAACGAACATGCGGGCGACAATTTGCGAGTATTGGTGGTGGGTAATCCGGCGAATACGAATTGTTTGATTGCCCAGCGCAATGCGCCAGATATCGATCCTCGCCGATTCACGGCGATGACCCGCCTTGATCATAATCGTGCGTTATCACAACTGGCTGCGAAAACTGGTGCCAAAGCGAGGGACGTTAAAGATTTAGCGATTTGGGGCAACCATTCGGCAACCCAATATCCTGACTTATTCCATGCGACCGTTAACGGTCAAGCAGCTTCGGGCCTGGTCGATCAAGATTGGATTGAAACGGATTTCATTCCCACGGTGCAGCAACGAGGGGCAGCGATTATCGAGGCTCGAGGGCTTTCGAGCGCGGCGAGTGCCGCGAACGCAGCCATCGACCATATGCGTGACTGGGCGCTCGGGGCTGCGGGTGTGGTCTCTATGGGCGTTTATTCAGATGGAAGCTATGGGATCGATCAAGGGTTGATCTACAGTTTTCCTTGCCGCTGCGAGGGAGGCGACTGGCAGATTGTCCAGGGTTTAGAGATTAACGAATTTTCTCGTTCGAAGATGACGGCCACGGAAACAGAGCTGCAGGAGGAGCGTGACGCGGTATCCCACCTGCTGCCAGCTTAAGACCAACCTGTTTCAGCGCTGGTATTCCGCAATTGAATCCAGCGCTGCCCAGTAGCCCGGGAAGGTCTTCGCAGTCACCGCTGGGTTCTCAATGATCACGCCAGCGTCCGACATGGCGAGCAGTGAAAAGCACATCGCCATTCGGTGATCCCCGTAAGTTGCGATTTGAGCCCTTCGAGGCGCTGACTGGGGCGTAATAGTCATGCTGTCCTCTGTGGTGTCTACCAGAGCGCCGACCTTTCGAAGCTCGGTCGCCATTGCGGTCATTCGGTCCGTTTCTTTGATGCGCCAGTTGTAGATGTTACGAATGCAAGTCCTGCCTTCGGCAAAAAGTGCGAGCGTCGCGAGTGTCATCGCCGCATCGGGAATGTGATTCAAGTCTAGATCGACGCCTCTGAGCGCCTCGCCTGACTTTACACGGATGTAATCAGGGCCCCGCTCGACTTCCGCACCCATGGCCTCGATGACGTCAGAGAAAGCGACATCCCCTTGAAGACTCGATGTCCCTACGCCGCGCACTGTCACTTCGCCACGAATGGCGGCCGCAGCCATGAAGTAGCTGGCACTGCTGGCGTCTCCTTCGACGAGCATCTCCCCGGGAGAGACCGGTGTTTGCCGTCCTTCGATAAAGAATGTTCGATAGTTCTCATGCCCGACTCTGAGGCCGTAACGTGCCAAAACCGCCAGCGTCATATCGATGTAAGGCAGGGAGACCAACTCGCCGCGAATGTGGATGACGGTATCTCTGTCTGCGTGGGGTAGCGCCATCAGTAAGGCCGTTAAATATTGACTGGATAAGCTGCCATCCAGTTGGGTGGTGTTACGGTCGAAAGTGCCTCCCTTGAGCGCGAGTGGTGGGTAACCATCTCGAACAGGGTAGGTGATATCGACACCGAGCTGCCTAAGAGCATCCACGAGCGGGCCAATGGGACGTTCCCGCATAGCCTCATCACCATCGATGAGAAACTCCCCTTCTGTGAGCGCGAGAGCGGCCGTCAACGGCCTGATGGCGGTCCCCGCGTTACCGAGAAAAAGCTGAATGGGTGCGGCTTGAGCCTGAAACTTCCCGCCCAGTCCATCAACGAGGCAGGTGTTTTGTTCTCGGTCAAGAACAACGTGAATCCCGAGTTGGGTGAGAGCATCCAACATGCGCTCGGTATCTTCACTTACAAGGAGGTTAGAGAGCTGGGTGGTGCCCTTGGCCATCGCCGCCATGAGTAGGTGTCGGTTACTCAAACTTTTTGAACCTGGCAACCAAATCTCACCTTTGACTGACTGGAAGCGCTGCATATCTAGAACTTTCATGTTCACGCGCTCAGTTCTCCGTGGGCGCTGCAGTTCAGTAAATTCAAAAACTCGCTCAAATCCTCGGCGACACGGGTTCGGGTGGTCATCGGCCCAGGAATTTCCATAACCACATGGCCTGTCTCATTTTCAACGCTGTATATTGCCTCGGAAGATTCATCGCCTGTGGCAAAGAAAAAGGTGAAAGCTTGTTTGAATCTTTTTTGTTGCAGGTAGTGGCCGAAAATATTCTCAATCAAATGCTCGAAGTCGGCTTCATTCCAGAGTTGAATCAAATCGACGGGCGCGTTTCTGAAAGTCAGGTGCATCGGGCCACACCATAGAGACTGATAAAAGTCCCTAATGCTGGGATGGATTGGTCGCTCTAGGGCCACCTCGATGCGTTCGAAATTAACCTTAGGTATTTGAGGCTGGGGCCGCCAGCGAATGCACGCCTGGTCTCGAGACACTTCGCACGCAGACGACGCCTCGGTGAATCGAGGTGAGACAATGAGGCCATCCGGGTAGTGCTCGGCGTAGCGTTCAGCGAGATTCAAAATGGCGTCGTAACTCATGTCGTAATGATACGTGAGTTACGACTAGGATTTTAGATCAATTCCCCGCTGACTTATTGACCCCCGCGTGGGTCACGCAAATGCGTTGTCTCTCGTCTCATGGGCTGGCCATGGTCTTTAGTCAGTCGTTTTAACAGATGACGTCTCTCCTCTAAGGGTAATCGGGCAATGGCCTTCACCAATGCCCCCTGTGAGGCCGCAGTAAATCGGTTGGTTAGCGCGATATGTTCAGACGTCGCTGTGTTCAGCTGATCTTGATCAATCCGTTCTTCTTCAAGGACTCTCCCTAGGGTCTGTCGACTCTCGATGACCTGTTCACGGAGGCCGGCAAGACCAGCCTCGCTCTCCCTTAATGCTTGCTGGAGCGAATGCACCATAGTGCTCGCGCCTTGCCGCGGCGGGTGCATGGCCTCAAAAAAGAGAGGTGGCGGCGCCCATCGAGGCCGGTGATTCGATGTGACCTTCCCAATGAGGAAGCCGATTAAGAGGGTGTTGAGTACTAAAGACGCGCCCAAGGCGAGATGAATTTTTGATTGCATCATGGCTGAGTGTCTCCCAAATATTGCGCCGCCCAGATCATGGCATCGTCATAGTCGGCGCTGCCTACGAATCCGTCATCTTGGATGAGGTCACTGGTTAATACCCCTAGACTCAAAATCAGTGTGTGCACGAAAGCCGGCCGCCAGGTCCCGCTGAAAGGTAACAACCATCGCTCCATAAGGGTGGCTGAGGGTGCTGAAATCAATTCGTGAATTCGCCTTCGCAATTCCGAGCTTCGATTCGGTATGACGTCCTCTGATAAGCGTTGGTCGAGACGGCAGGCCTCGTGCCAGACTTCCAGCGTGACTGGGTCGAACATCTTTGGATCGCCTAGATGCTGATGCTCCTCTGGCCATCGGGCGACCTCGCTGCCGTGGAGTCTCAGTAGTTGGATCAGTCTTTGTTGCTCGCTCATAGCAGTCTCTTCGTTAAATTTCTGCGCGCCCGAGCCAGGAGTGACTCGACCGCAGTAATCGATAAGTCATGGATGACGCCAATCTCTTGATTGGAGAATCCTTGGAAGTAGGACAGTAAGAGAACACTTCTCTGCCGTTCTGGTAATGCGTCAAGGGCTTCGGCGACTTGAGCTGTTTTCCTGTTCTGCTCGAACGCCGATTGAGGTGAGTTTGTTTTGCCTGCGTCATCCAACGTCGAATCGCTTAGCTCATCTTCCCAGTCATCGGGAAGGGGACTCAGCCGCTGATATTTTCTGAATAGATCCATACACAGGTTGTGGGCAATTCTGTGTAACCAGGTGGAGAGCGTGGCTTTGGCTGGATCATAACGATCAGCACCCTGCCACAGTCGAAGGAATGTTTCCTGTGTGACGTCCTCCGTGATCTCCGTGGATCGGCAGAGTCTGAAAGTGTAGCGCTCGATCATCGGCAAAAATCGAAGCATGAGTTCATTGAAAGCGTCAGCATCGTGAGCGCTCACACGTTTGACGAGCGCCGCTTCCTCCTCGCGTTGGTCCATGGTGCCCCGGGCGCTCTCGTCAATGCTACGTGTTATTGCTGCGGTGGTTCGTGTCCACGTTCGTGACTCTCAGAACCTCGCATGTGGCGGCGCTCTCCTTTTGGTCCACGTCTGGCCAGTTGACGTAATTGGGCCATTTCTCTTTTTGAAAGCGCACCGTCTCCATTGGTGTCCAGGCGGGCAAACATTCCCTGACGTATTTCCTCCTCGCTGAGCGCGCCATTTCGATCCTGATCGGAGTCTGAGAAAAATTGGTCTCTCTTCTCTTGCCGCTGCTTCATTCTCGCCTCGGCTTTGGCTTCCATCGAGGCTCTTGCTCTCTCGATTTCGCTTTGCGACACCTGGCCATCGCCATTTTCATCGGCGCGCTCTAGGCGCTGAGCCAGCATGTCGCGCGGCGATCTGAATTCTTCCAAGCTAATCATGCCATCACCGTCGCGATCCATTCTTTCGAAGGGGCGCTCCCTGGGTTCACTGGTCGCGTTAACCGAGAGAATCGCGAGGGTAAGCGGGGTGATGATTCTAATGATAGGTTTCATTGGGTTCTCCTTGAGGGTTCTCCCCGGGTAACGGGCGACAGGATGTCGAACAATAAGGCGATTGCACCTTTGTCTGCGATTAGAATTAACTAACGATGCTTTTTTTACGTGTAGTGCGGGCAGACCTGTCGCTGTCTCTCGCTAATTAAAAGGGTTTGATAATGACCAGTATCAGAATGGGAATTACAAGTATGAGCGCGCCTTCGTTGTAAATTCTAAAAAAGAGTGACGAGGGGATAGGCTCTCCAGCAATCAGCTTGGTGGTGTAGCGATAGGATTGAATGTGATAGGCCAGAAGTAGGCCGACAAATAGAAGCTTCACATCTAGCCAAAGACCCGCGAAACCGTAACCCAGCCAAAGCACAATGCCTGGGACCAAGGCGAGGATCATCATCAGGGTGGAAAAGCGAAACAGCTTACTCGCCATGATCACGAGGCGCCTGACATCTTCTCCAAGCCTCACGCCCTCTTGATGATGAACGAAGATTCTGGGGAGATAGAAAAGGCCTGCCATCCAAGCGACGACGAACAGCACATGGAACACTTTAATCCACAGCATTGGGTGCCTATACGATATCTAGTGCGCCACCATCGACGCGAATGTTTTGAGCATTGATAAACCCAGCCTGTGCTGATGCCAAAAAGATCACGACAGCGGCGACATCCTCTCGAGTTGCGAATCGTTCCATGGGGTTATCAAAGTAGGCTTCAGTGAGTTTTGGCTCTGCTTCCTCAAATGTTTCGCCCCAACCGCGTTTTCGGGCAGTTTCGGTGAAGCGAGCTTCAACTTCCGCCGTCCGAATGAGGCCAGGGGACACCAAATTAACCGTAATTCCCGTTCCTTTAAGTGTCTTCGCTAGACTAACGGTGAGGTTTGCGAGTGCGCCTTTCGCGGCGTAATAGTGCGGCATCCGAGCATTAGGTCGCGTGGAACCAATGGTCCCCAAGTTGATGATTCGGCCTTGAGAGGATGCTTTGATGAGAGGCAGTAGATGCTGAGAGAGCTGCGCAACCGACACCAAATTATGATCGTAGAGCGTATGCCAGTCGTCATAGGACAGACTGTCGAGATTTCCGCCCATGGCAATGCCATAATTGTTCACCAAGACGTCGAGTGTTGAATAGTCGTGTTTGAATTGCTCGATGACTGTTTCAATGCCTGCGGCTGTGCCCAAATCGCCGATCACTGCGCCAGCGAAGGGTGTGAGGTCGACGTCGGTCAGCTGATCGCTTGTGTGGGCGTGGACAATGACCTTAGCGCCCAGCTGCGCGAACTGCTGCGCGATCGTGAGGCCCGTTCCGCGGTAGCTACCGCTGACCAATACCGTTTTATCTTCGAGCAGAAAATCCATGAATCATCCAACAGCTTGTTCCATCGAGTGTAGCGAAATTTAGGCATGGACGCTTGGAACCTGATTCAGTTTTTGCTCATGGTGGTGATAGCGACTACAGTCCAAACGATAACGGGATTTGCGCTCGGACTAATTTTGGTCGCTCTCACGGCAGCGTTTGGTGTCATCTCCGTTGTCGATTGTGCGGCAATTGTCTCGCTGATTTCGTTGATGAATACGGGGTTTTTGCTGCGCCGCGCCTACCGAGAACTCGATGCTAGGTTGGTTTTAGCCATCATGATCGGTTTGCTACCCATGTTGGGGGCAGGATTTTTTTGGTTGGACCAAGTTGGGCGAGACCAAGTGGCACTCCTTAAGTTGTTTATTGGTGCGATGGTGTTGCTCGCAGGTGTGACATTGATGCTCCGCCCCTCGGTCTATCCAATGTTGAGCCCTTTGCCGTTCTTTACTGGGGTCGGCTTCTTGGGGGGATTCTTTGGTGGCCTGTTCAGCGCAGCCGGCGCACCCATCGCCTATCTGATGTACAGACAGCCGCTGCCGGTTCCTGTGATCAGGGCCTGCCTGTTGGCGGTCTTCTTTTTAAGCACCTTTGCGCGGGCGATGCTCGGGGGATTCGCAGGCCACTACTCTGCCGATGTCTTGCTGAAAACAGTGCTCGCTGCGCCGGTGATGCTAGTGACCACCTTACTGATTGAGCCTCATTTGTCGTCGATTCCAGACCAAGCGGTGAGGCGTCTGGTTTTTCTGAGCCTAATGACATTGGGCGCTTACCTGATTCTCTCGTCTTGATGAGTTTTTGATTGGTTTCGTGAAGTGGCCCAAGAGGAAAGACTCGATTGGAAAAGTGAAAATCAGTCACGAAAAGTGGAAGTGCAAAAGCGGAGAGCCGAGACGGTGAAAACCGGATTCGGCTTGGCCTAACCACCAGATTGCCTTGGGTTGTGAAGCACGGGCAGTGCAACGCGTAATGCATGGGCGGTCTCTCACAATCTCGCTATAATCACTGAGCGATAATCAGTGGCGACTGGCGGGTGTACCCTGCGCTAAAAGCGACGGATGATTTCCGGTGATCGTGACAGCCCCCTAGCGATCGATTCAAGTGATGCCTGTAGAGTGCTTTTTGCGCGGAGTTTTTCCAGGAGTCTTGGTAGAGAGTCTTGGTAAAGATTCCTGGTAGAGAAGTCTTTGTAGAGACGTCGTTGCATAGGAGTGGTAGTAGAAAGCCTTTGTGGCGAGGCGTCAGGATCGGGCTCTTTGAGAGCCTTTCCGAGGAATGGCTTCGACGGGGTTCGTGAGGGGGCGGCTCCCTAAAAAGCAGACATCAATTCTAGGACGTGGTTTAGAAAATCTTAAGGATTCAGAGCTTTGATCGAGCGGTTTCCCTACCAGGATGAAGACGTAGAAAGTGTGCTGGCTCGGCTGATCGCGGAGCAAAAATTTCTTGCCATACTCGCCCAATGGTCGCTGCCACGAGTGTCTCGATGGGTTCCGTCGATCGCAAAGTGGGTGGTCGGTAACAGGCTCAAACGCCTCGTTCGAGGCGTCAACTCCATCGATCGGTTTCAGGGGCTGGTACGTGAATTCGTCGAGCGATTGGTGTCCTCGTCAATGGTGTCTTTTGAGGTTCGTGGGATCGAGCACCTTGATAAAACCCAAGGTTATCTTTTTATCAGCAACCATCGAGACATTGCGGGCGACTCGATGTTGCTGAATTTGGCGCTTCATCGCCATGGCCTGAGGACGGTTCGCATCGCTGTTGGCGATAACCTCGTTGAGGAAGCTTACGCCACCGACTTGATGCGTCTGAATAAGAGTTTCTTTATCAATCGCACTGGCACCAATCCAAGAGAGGTATACAAGGACTTGGTCGCCGCATCCAAATACATTGGTGATTCCATCGATCAGGGCTATTCCGTTTGGATCGCTCAAAGTGAGGGCCGCGCAAAAGACGGGCGGGATTTGACGGATGTGTCAGTGCTGAAGATGTTGCATTTGAGTGATCGCAAAGCGTCCGTCGGGGAGCACTTTGGGCGGCTGAACGTGGTAGCCACCACCCTATCGTATGAATTTGATCCGTTAGATCGGGCCAAGGCTCGAGAGGTTCGATTGCGCCGAGAAACAGGGGGCTACAAGAAATCTTCCGGTGAGGATCTGAAGAATCTCGCGCTGGGTTTAACCGGCTTCAAGGGGCGTGTTGTGCTGACCCTAGGCCCGCCAATGACCACCATTCCAGAGAGTCTAGAGGCGCTGGCGACTCAATTGGATGAGGCTATCTCGCGAGGTCAATCTATATTCCCAATCAATGATTGGGCAATGCGGATGGTTGAATCCAGCGATCTTCATGCGGCGCTCGCTTCGGCGGACGAAGCCAAGGGTGCGGATCGAGTTTTAAATTGTCCACCGGAAGACCGAGAGGATGTGCTCAAAATGTACGCTGCGCCCCTGATGCTCAAAAAAGCGGAGGGATCATTCAGGTGACCCATCTCAGTTGATCGGTCAGCGCACTGGGTCCCGCACTGAGTTCCCCGAGTTGTTCTCTTAGCGCCAGGATGTGCTCGGACCAAAATTTTTCGGAGCCGATGAATGAAAAAGCCCTTTGAAATGCGGGTTCTCCCCATCGCTGGCTGACCCAAGCAGCGTGATGGATGAGTCTCAATGTTCGAAGCGGCTCGATTAATTGGATTTCGCTTGGATCGAAATCTCGTAACGCTTGATAGCCTCGCATAATCGCCTGCCATTGACTGATTTGCTCCTCAGCCGGTCCAGAAAGCAGCATCCATAAATCTTGAATGGCTGGTCCTGTCCGAGCGTCGTCGAAGTCAACAAAATGAGGTTGAGACTCTCGCCACAGCACATTACCCATATGGCAATCACCATGAACGCGAAGGGTTTGACGCGTCAAAGCGGATCTAAACTGTTCAAGTTGCCCGAGTATTTGATCGGTGACTGCTTGATACCCCTCCCGCGCAGTGTCCGGGATCAGGTTGCCGCTCAGAACGGAAGCGGCCGCTTGATGCCCGAAGGCCTCGAACGACACAGCGGGTCGATAGTTAAAGGGCTGCCGGCTGCCAATGGAATGGATCATTGCGATATGCCGGCCGAGCGTCTCTAAGCAACTCAGATCGTCAACGGGTGGCGCCCGTCCGCCTTGTCTTGGAAACACCGAAAACCGCAGTTGTTGATCAAACAACAGACTCTTTCTTTCGATGCTGATGGGCGCAACGACGGAAAGCTCTTCCGCTTTGAGTTCAAACGTGAATTGGTGCTCCTCAAGAATTTGCTCGTCAGTCCATCGATTCGCGCGATAAAACTTAGCAATGATCGGCTCTCCATCTTCAATACCAATTTGGTAAACGCGGTTCTCATAGCTATTGAGTTCAATCAGCCTGGCATCGGGTCGTAGACCGATCGATTCGATCGCGTCCAGAATGGTGTCGGGCGTTAACGCTGAGAAATCTGCTGGTGGCATGAGCGACTGCCTACGAGAGCACAGAGGCTTTGATGTGTGCCAGGAGCGTCTTTCCAGGCTCAAGATTCAGGCTCTCGCAAGACTTACGAGTAATCTGCGCGAGAAACGATTGGCCTTCACAATTCAAGCGAATCAGTGCGCGGCTCCCGTTTAGATCAATTCCCTCAATCGCACACCTTAAGTGATTCAAAATGCTACTGTTTGGATGCTCGGAGAGGGACAAGCTAACGTCCTGAACTCGGATCAGCAAGCGATGGTCTGTGTTGATCGATAGCGTGGTGTCAGGAATCCACATGCTTTGCTGGCCGATGGTTAATTCGGTTAGCTGCTGAGTTTCATCCACCTGCGAGGCTCGACCCATCAGAACGCAAGCAGCATCTTCTGGGTGGTATTTCGCGAGTTCAAAGTCGGCTGCGAGTTGACTGAGGGGTTCATAACGTTTGAGCAGACCGGATTCGAGCCACAAAACCGTGTCTGCAAGACGCACAATTTCATCCCAGCGATGGCTCACGTAAATCATAGGCACCCCAAATTCGGACTTGATACGCAGAAGAATTCGAATCAACTGCATGCGAGCGCGAGGATCGAGAGACGCCAGCGGCTCATCGAGCAGCAGCAACCTAGGTTGGTTTATCAAGGTTCTGGCGAGACCTACCCGTTGTTGCTCTCCGCCAGACAATGTTGAGGGCGAGCGATCGAGCAATGAGCCGATATCGGTTGCCTCTACGACCGCATTCCAATCAAGTCCCAATTGCTGGTGGGCTCGGCGTTCAGCGTACGCTAAGTTGCCCCGGACACTGAGGTGCGGTAGCAGTTGCTGATCTTGGAATACAAAGCCGATGCCGCGCGCCTCGGGTGCCGTGAAGTGATGTTTTGCATGCCAGAGCTCATCGCCAAATTGGATGGTCGTGCCCATCGATTCGCGTTCCGGGCAAAGCCCCGCAATGGCTTTTAGTAACGTTGATTTCCCCGCGCCTGATTGCCCATAAAGTGCCAATACGCCATGAAGAACGGTTTCGAACGCGCAAATGAGGACGGGTTTTGAGGCTCGGGTGATATTGAGGTCCACCGAAAGCGTTGCGGGCTGGGCACGGCTTAAAGGGGTCATTGATGCCCCCCGATATTCGACTGCCCAGCGCTATGATTGACCCATTCCACCATGATTAATGTCGCAAAGGCGAAGCCAATCAGCGAGGCTGCTAAGGCATGGGCGCGCGCGTAGTCTAGCGTTTCAACATAATCGAAAAGGGCGACAGACACGACCCGCGTTTCTTCAGGAATGTTGCCGCCAATCATGAGGACAATACCGAATTCGCCCACTGTGTGAGCAAAGGTCATGACGCAGGCGATCAGAAAACCATGCCGGGCAAGCGGGATGGACACCGTGAAAAAGCGATCGAGGGTGCCAGCGCCTAGCACTCGACTGGCGTCAATGAGTGATTGAGGGATTTGGCGAAAAGCCACCACCATCGGTTGGACGAAAAAGGGCAGTGAATACAACGTCGACCCAATCACAAGTCCGGCAAAACTGAAAGCCAACGAGGCATCAAACAGGAATTGCCAACTTTGGCCTAGGACGCCTTGAGGCGCAAAAGCGAGCAGGAGATAAAACCCGATCACTGTCGGGGGCAGAACCAGTGGCAGAGAGATGAGCGGCTGTGCCAAGCGAGCCATAAGTGATTCGCTTCTAGCGAGCCACCATGCGAGCGGTAGGCCAGCAATTGCAAGGACCAGCGTCGTGGTTGCCGCGAGTTGGACCGTGGTGATGATGACCGACCACTCAACGTTCATGGTGATGTCCGATCAGACGAGGTAGGGGGTTGGTAGCCAAGACGTCTCAGGTGATCCGCCCCTTTTCTGGAATCTAGATAGGCGAGCAGTTTTTCCCCTAGAGGATGGATTGCCAGAACGACGCGCTTTTGCTCAATCACGGGGTACAGCCGCGGGTCAATCGTGAGTAGGTCCTGCTCGGGAAGATCTGCGAAGATGGCTTGGGTTTTGGATATGAACGCGCCTTCGACCACCCCTTGCTCGGCATACTGAAAGGCGATACCCACATTGGCGGCAAAGACCACATCTTTACGATGAGGTAGCCATCCGTTAGCCACCAGCGTTTCAGCCGCGGCGCCGTAGGGGGCGTGCACCGGATTGGCAATCGCGATCAATCCTCGGAAGGCTTCGAGTGCGTCAGTCCAGGCGAGCCGACGGTTTGGGACCCAGAGTACGAGCTGGCCCATGGCATAGGATCTCAGAGAACCGGTGAGGGCAATACCCAACTGCGCCAGTCGTTCAGGACGTGCGCCATCAGCAGAAAAGAAGAGATGGTATCTCGCACCCTGCTGGATCTGCGCAAACAGCAGGCCCGATGCCGCTGCATTCAGATGAAAGTCATCATCATCAGCGCCGAGCCCTTCTCGAAGGAGTTCGATCAGCGGTAGCCTGAAATTTGAGGCGACCGCAACAGAAAGCGGTTCCGCAGTGACAATGCTTGAGCTCAACCAGAGCCAGAGCCCCAAGAGGGCGCGTAAGATCAGTGAGCTACACTTCGCCGCGGGATGCACGCTGGACAAAATCATTGATGAGCCATCCGGAAATTGAAATCATCGCGGGTGGATTAGGCAATTGGTCGTAGGGGAACCATTGCGCGTCCGCAAGTTCGGCTTCCTGAATGGTGATGTTCCCACTGTCATATTCTGCGTGAAATCCGAGCATGAGCGAATTGGGAAAGGGCCAAGACTGACTCGAAAAATATTTCAGATTTTTTACTCTGATGCCTACTTCCTCAAATACCTCCCGGTGAACCGTGGTTTCAATCGATTCTCCCGGCTCCACAAAGCCCGCCAGCGTCGAGTAAAAATTGCCTCTGGCGTTGACGTTTTTTGCCAGCAGGATCTCGGTGCCCTTGTTCACGCAGACGATGATGCTGGGGGAGAGCCTTGGGTAAAAGAACAGTCGACAATCACCGCATTTGTAGCTTCGATCGCCCGGGTTGAGTGACGTTTCACTGCCACACTGGCCACAAAAGCGGTGGGTTCGATGCCATTCTATGATCTGTTTGGCTCGGCCCAACAAGTAGAAGAGGTCGCTGTCTACTTTGCCGAGGAACCACCACAGGGACTCGAAGCCATAGCCCTCAGGTGGGTCTGCATCCTCATCGACCTCAACCGCAAAAATGGGCACCTGGCTGACCACGCCCAGGCAGTGCTCTGAGCGTGCCTCAAGTCCGCACCATCTCCAATCATCGAGACTGAGAGGTGTGATATCACCGTCATCATCTTTAATCAGGACGTCATCGCCAGAGACCACAATATAAAATGCGGCGTCAGCCCCATCGGGTGCAATGTGGGTAGATTCAAACGTTGTGGCAAGGTGACCGAGCGACTGCCAATCCATGTTGCGAGCCTTAAAAAATTCAGGCTCGACTTTATCACACCTGAAGGATAGATCTTGGTGGTCGAGGGTCGCATTCAAGTGTGGTTTGATCTATGCCCCAGGGTCCGAGCGACACAGAGCACGGTTACAGATTGTGCGCCGGCGGCCTTGAGGCTGCGAGTTACCTCATTCGCGGTGGCCATGGTGGTGACCACATCATCAACAAGCGCAATGTGAAGTCCTGCCAGTGACTGAGTGGTGATGAATGCATGGGTGATGATCGATCGTCGCTCGCTTGCGTTCAGTGACTTCATCGCCTGGGTTTGTCGCACTTGCCTCAAAATATGCCGAGAGGTTGGAATCTTAATTGCGCGACTTAAGTCCTCGGCAAGGAGTTCTGCTTGATTGAATCCCCGACGCCATCTTTTCCAGGGGTGTAACGGCATTGGGAGCAGTAGATCGAACTGAGGCTGCTTTTGGTTGACAGTGTCAATCAGCAGTTGCGCTAGGACCCGACCGATGTGAAGGCGTCCGTGTAACTTGAATGCTTTAATCAATTGATTAACTGGGAATTCATAGGCCACCGCGGGAATGATCGCGTCAAAGACTGGTGGCGTGAGCTTGCAAGGCCCACAGGACGGCTCTATCGAATCGCGAACCCTGGGCAGGCCGCACCGGTGACATTGATGTGAGAGCCAAGGTAAATCCGTGCGGCAAGGTAAGCAAAGCGAGTCGCCCGGACAAGCCTCTTCGCCTGGGCATAAGAGGCACCCTCCAGACAGGCGCAGCGAGGACAATCCTCGGAGAATGATCTGCCATGCGCGGGAGACTTTTAAGGTTTTAGATTTGGCGATAGTGTGGCTCGCCCCCTCTGAAAAGTTGAGTTCAGCTCGAACCGCAGCTTTCCAGCGGAGCGTCTAGCGGACAAATGACAACCTCTCGCAGTTGCGTACTCCATCGCTGAATCCAAGAGTGAACCGTGCCGTCTCGCAGGTTCAACTTTGTGTTGACCGGGAAAAAATCAACGCTAATACGAAACTGATCTTTAGCTAGGAAATACTTTGTCATGGAGAGGAGCGGCGCTTTTAGTGGGGGATCCGAACAGCTGCTAATGAAGAGCTCGATACGGAATCCTGACTCTTCGCTGCTTGAAAAGGATTGCGTTGTACTTGAAGGACACCGCGTTCGCTGAATGGATTGTTCGATCTCGAGCACGTGATTGAGATCTGGCGGGCCGCCTGATTTGCTGTGTTCAAGCTGTAATGCTGTCCGCCCCTCCGCACTTATCGGGGATTCGAATCGACTCAGTTTGAGCGCTGTGCTTGTGAACGCCTCAACCTCTTGCCATCCCTCAGGAATCGGTGCGCGAATTTCATAATGCGCCGATGGTCGGTAGTGAGTGCAGCTACTGACCAGGAATAGAGCGATGAGAGGCAAGAGGCGAGGCCAATCTCCCGGGTTATGCAAGCGGCCGAAGGCACGGCCGGTAGGAATGCAACGTTGATGAGTCGTCTGCGTCCGCCTAGAGCTCGGCATCGGGTGGTGCAAGCGTGAGCTCGTATTCAGTGATGTCCTCGTCTCTGAGACACGTAATGCGAACGGTATCTCCGGGCTGATGATTTTCCAGCAGCGACAGCATGGAATCCTCGTCCGTAACAGGCTCGCCATCGATGGCGATGATGATGTCGCCTAGATGAATATTTCCGCGGATGTCTTCACGCACGCCGATGAGCCCTGCCTTTGCCGCGGGTAGTCCGGGTTTAACAGCAAAGATGACGACGCCTTTGATCTTCAACCGGCTGGCCCAAGAATCAGAGAGCGTCTCAATACCTAGGATAGGCCTGTAGAGTCGGCCGTATTTTTGCAACTGAGGAATGATGCTCTTTACAGTGGCGACCGGAATCGCAAAACCGATGCCTGCACTGGCACCGGATGGACTGAAGATGGCGGTGTTAACACCGATCAGCTCACCTCTTGAATTGAGTAGAGGCCCCCCCGAATTCCCAGGGTTGATGGCCGCGTCCGTTTGAATGACGCCGGAAATAGTCCGGTTGTTCATGGACTTAATTTCTCGACCAAGTGCGCTGACAACCCCGACGGTGAGCGTGGTATCAAGCGCGAAGGGATTGCCAATCGCTAGCACTTTGCGTCCAACAGCCAACGTGCTCGAGTCGCCCAAAGGTAGAGCGACCAGCTCTTCATCTGGCGCGTCGATTTTTAATAGCGCGATATCCTTTTCTGGAGTAGCGCCCACGACCTCGGCCTCGTAGCTATTGCCCGATTGCAGCGTAATTGTGATTTTATTGGCGCCATAGACGACGTGAAAATTAGTAACGATCAGTCCGCTTGGATCCCAGACAAAGCCTGTGCCAGAGCCTTTGGGTATCTCCATGACATTGAGTGAGAACCGACGCCGGCGCAGTTGAGTGTTGGTGACAAACACCACCGAGGGGCTGGAAGCCTCGAAGACGCTGATGTTGTTCGCCTCATCGTTGGTGAGATCGATCAGTGGTGGCAAGTCTTCGGCAAGTGCCTCGCTTGCGACGGGAACGTCCCTTGCGTCAGCGAAATAATAAAGGAGCGCAGCCAGCGCGATAACGGCGAGGCCAGTGAGTGAACGCAGCATGATGTGGTCCTTATTGATCCAGCGATTTAACCTGAGCGATAGGCTTACTGACATCAATAAAGCGGTTGAGTTCAACGAGGTCTTGTTCGTTCAAACTACCAATGAGTTGTTTGAGCTTGAGCGTATTCTTAATGTATTGATACCGCGCACTGGCGAACTGAAATTCTGAGAGATAGAGCCGCTGCTGAGCGAGTAACACATCAACGATGTTACGGGTGCCTACTTCATACCCTGTCTGAGTCGCCGCAAGTGCGGAGCGGCTTGATTCGATTCCCTGCAAACGAGCTTTCACTCTCGCGACGTCGGTATTAATGGCGGAGAAGAGTGCGCGGGTATTTTCTGCAACTTGGCGTTCAACCAAATCAAGCGAGTTTTGCGCTTCATCGAGTTGATATCGAGCCTGCTTGACGCCTGATCGAGTGGCGCCTCCCGTGAAAATCGGAATGCTCAGATTCACTGAGTAGATCTCCGATTCCACTTCAGGAAGAGAAAAGACGGTGTTATCGGTGCGTTGATTAGCCCAGGACACTTGAGCATCGACTGTAGGCAAGTGTCTGGATCGATTGATTTTGACCTGCTTCTCTGCTGCTTGTCGTGCTGCTCTCGCTTGAAGCACGTTAGGGTTGCCGGTAAGCGCGGCACTCACCCATGCATCTTCGTTTGCAGGTTCTGGCGTCCGAACAGGGAAGGCCTCTGTGAGTGCATAGATTTCGTCAAAGGCTCGGCCTGTCAGTCGAACAAGGGGTTCGAAGCTTCGGGTTTGGGCGCCTTCAGCTTCGATCACGTTCACGGTTGCTGAGTCAAAGCCGGCTTTTGATTCTAATACGTCGGTAATCGCCACCAGACCCACGTCAAACCGTTGCTGAACCTGTTCGAGTTGTCTTTTGACCGCATTTTGCTCCGCCATGGCTGCATTCAGGCCGTCTTGGCGCTCGAGTATTGTGAAATAGGTTTCTGCAACTCGAACGATGAGTGCGAGTTCCTCTCCACCCAACAGGGCGCCAGCCTGTGCTTTGATCGCTTTGGCTTGCTGATATTGGTACCAGCGATCCAATCGAAAAAGGGGTTGGTTCATGCCGGCTTGCATGGTTTTTGTTGGAAAGCTTGAACTTGGGGCAATGGCTTCCGGGACGCCCGGGTAGGAACGCGAGGTTTCTGAATAGCCACCGGAAACCACGACGCTAGGCAATAGGCCAGCGCGTGTTTGTGGCACGATCTCGCCGCGAGCAAGGAAGGCTGCCTCTGCGGCACCAATCTGTGGATCATTTTGGGTCGCGAGTCTGTAAACGCCCGCCAGATCAGTGCTTTCGGCCTGGGCTGTCATCGAGAAAACAAAAAAGACGAGGAGGACCAATCGCGTCCGCATGGCGTTTATTTCCTTGAAATTAGTCTAAAACCACTTCGATCGTCATCATACGAGAGTATACGAAGCAGCGCCCACAATCTGTTTCCTTGCGGGGGGACGTACTTTACGCCCATCGCGAGTTGAGCGCCAGTTTTGGCGTCAAGATGAGAACAGGTAGTCAGCGCTTGGATCGCAGCGGAAGACGCGATTAGTTCGCCTTGATTTGGGCCGAATTTAGTCTAGATAAACTTTAGGTGGATCAAGGGGCGTGATGAGAGGCTGTATTGAGCGAGCGACGGCTAGGCATCGAGCTTCAAAAAACGGCGCCGCAACGATTTGAAGGCCGATGGGTAATCCCTTCTCATCCTTAGCGATTGGCATGCTGAGCCCCGGCCAGCCGGTAAGGTTGAAGGCTTGGGTGTAGAGATAATCGAAGGGGTTCTCTTCCTCATCGTGGGTGATTGCAGTTCTACCATTAACTGGGCAAAGCAGGACATCCACATGCTCAAAGATACGTCGCATACTGCTGCGGTATCCATCCCAGAGGGCAATCAGATGACTGAGTTCGCTGGCAGATAGGTGGGCCTTGGGTTGACTTAGAATTCGTTGCAGTCGCAGCGAGGGTGTCCGCGTTCCCGCGCTGTGGAGTTGATCGGCAATCAACTCGTGATCATCGGCATTGAAGAGTCGACCATAAAGCATGGAGGTCATCTCCAGCCCCTCTGGTTTGATTTCAGTGATTGAGTAGTCGGCCCCAGCGAGGTCGGCAACCAGCTGCTTAATTGCCTGCGTGATGGCCGGCGATGCGGCGCCCAACCCATGGTCGGTGAAATAGCCGATTCGTAGGCTCTGCACGTCGCTCTCAGCACCCAGATGAGGTGCATCGACGGTGTATGGGTCGCTGTGGTGCGGCCCTTCAATGAATTGGTAGATGCACTCGAGATCATCGAGGGTTCGAGCGAGCGGGCCGATCTGGCTGAGTGGGGCGAGTAAGCCCGTGCTGGGTAGGGCGTTGCCGGTGGTTGGCACGCGCCCAGTGGTTGGTTTGAGACCATAGATCCCACAAAAATGGGCAGGCAAGCGAATACTGCCGCCAGTGTCAGTGCCCAAATCGATCGGAATGCCCCCACAGGCGATCAAGGCCGCAGCGCCACCGGAACTCCCACCCGAGGTTCGGTCGACCTGATGCGGATTGGATGTCCTGCCGAACACGTGATTATCGGTTTGGTAGGCCAATGTGAGTTCCGGGGTATTGGTTTTCCCGACCAGAATGGCCCCGGCTGCTCGAAGTCTCGACACTGCGATGGCATCGTGTCCGGGTCGGTAAGAAGTCCGGCCCTCGGTGCCCCAGGTCGTGACCATGTCGAAGGTATCGAGGCTGTCTTTGATCGTCATTGGGATGCCATGAAGTGGGCCAACAATCTCGCCCTTGGCCCTGAGTGCATCAGCTTTTTCCGCGTAACGAAGGCTAAGCTCTGGGTGGGTGGTCACTACAGCATTGATCAGCGGGTTTACTTTCTCGAAACCCAGAAGCGCTTGTTCCACCAATTGGACCGAGGTGGTCTCGCCTCGTGAGAGCATGGTCTGCAAGGTATTGATCGATTGATTGAGAAGATGCGGCATAACAATCCCTTTAGGTGGAATTGATCATAAGTTGATTTATAAGTGGCCTCAATGGAGGCGCCGGGACAAGTCGAGGCATCAACCGATTTGCCACCTAAGCGGCGCGCATCGTTAATCGTTCTGTCCGGCACGAAACGCTCGATACCTCCACCCTCATCGCTTCGAGAATTATCGAGGGCGTTAGGGGTTAACGGTCAATTTGACTCGAAGTCGGTCACCATCAATGTCGGCGTCAAGATCGAAGGTTCCCAGCGACTCGGTCATGGACAGCGCTGTGGTAAGCGTCTCTGATTTGACGTGTGCCTCATGCGCCTGGATGGCTCGAACGAGGTTGGGTGCTGCCTCAATTTGGGTTTGTATGCGATCGGTCACATTGAAACCAAGCTCCTTGCGCAGTTTTTGGATGCGGCTGATCACCTCACGGGCGAGTCCCTCCTCAACGAGGGCGTCAGTCAATGTGGTATCGAGCTCAATGGACATAAACCGATCGGAGACCGTCTCAGTGCCTTCACGCGCCTCTCGGAAGATCAGAATATCTTCGAGACTGAAGGTCTCATCGCCAATGGTTAGCGTTTCGGCGTCCTGCAACGTTTTGATATCCGTATGACCGAGTGACTCGATTTGGCTCTTGATAACTTTAAATTGAGGCCCGAAACGCTTGCCTAGAACGGGAGAATTCGGCTTGGCATAGAGATTGATATAACGAGATTCGTCAGTCTCGTATCCAATCTCTTTGACGTTGAGCTCAACTTTGAGGTAATCCTCTAAGCGCTCAATCTCAGAGAGTAACGATTGATCCTCGTGGATCACGGTGAGGCGTCCAAGTGGGAATTTGGTTTTGATCTTGGCCTGATTACGCTTTTGCCGACCCAGCAATACCACGCTTTGCATTCGGGTAACGGCTTGCTCCAAAAGCGGTTGAATTCGTTCGTGGTCTGGCGTGGGGTAGCGACAGAGATGTACAGATAAGGGCGCGCTCGAACGTTTGGGTAAGGCTTGGTAGAGACGTTCGGCCAGAAAGGGTGCAAAGGGGGCCATGCAGATACTGAGTTCAAGCACCACTTGATGGAGCGTCGTGTAGGCGGCTAATTTGTCCTCAGAGAGTGACTCTGTCCAGAAGCGTGCTCGGTTGAGTCGAATGTACCAGTTGGTTAAATCTTCGATAAAGTCGAACAATGCGGGCACCACGTTGTAAAGGTGGTAAGCCGCCATTTCCTCACTGATCTTGGTCTTGAGCGATTGAAGGCGCGAGAGGATCCATTGATCCATAATGTTGCTTGAAGCCGCGGGTTCAAGATCGCTCGGTTTCCAATTGTCGATCTCGGTGTAGGTTTTCAAGAAACGATAGGCATTGAGCCAAGGCAGGAGGGCCCGCCGAATCATGTCGCGGACGCCATCGTCGGTGAATCGTTGTTCTTCTGCTTTCACTAAGCCTGAGTTGATCAGGTAAAGGCGCAAGGCATCGGCGCCAAACTGCTCCATCAACTCGTCTGGCGGCGTATAGTTCTTGAGCCGCTTGGACATTTTCTTACCGTCCTCGGCCATCACGATGCCGTTGACGATGACGTTCTTGAATGGGTGGGTATCGAAGAGTGATGCGCCCAAGACAATCAGCGTGTAGAACCAGCCCCGTGTTTGATCCAAGCCTTCGGCAATGAACTCCGCAGGGAACCCTTTCTCGAATAATTGTTGATTCTCAAAAGGGTAGTGCAGTTGTGCATAGGGCATGGAGCCAGATTCAAACCAGCAGTCTAGAACCTCTTCGATTCGGCGATAAGTGCCAGACTCGCCCTCGATGGCGAACGTGAGATGATCCACATGCTCCCGATGCAAATCGGTCACCCGAACGCCCGTCAGCGCCTCTAATTCATCGATCGAGCCAATGCATCGTGCCTTGCCCGTTTCATCATTGATCCAGATCGGTAAAGGCGTGCCCCAGTAGCGGTTTCTCGAAATCGCCCAGTCCGCCGCGCCTTGCAGCCAATTGCCCATACGACCTTGCTGAATGTGCTCTGGCACCCAGTGAATCTGATTGTTGACGCGCGTTAACTGGTCTCGATGGGCTTCGACTTTGACATACCAAGAGTCGATGGTTCTGTAAATGATTGGGGTGTCCGAACGCGGACAAAATGGGTAACTATGCTGAATAACGTCTTGTTGATACAGATGACCGTGATCCTTCAGATATTTGATGATTTGGCGGTCCGCATCCTTCACGTGAAGACCTTCGAAATCGATCACGGGAGCCGTAAATTGACCCGTCATGTCCACTGGGCACGCCATGGCACTGATACGGGCTGATTTAAATACTCTGAAATCGTCCTCACCAAATGCTGGTGCTTGGTGGACAACGCCTGTGCCAGCATCGGTGGTGACGTAATCGTCAACCAGAATTTGAAAAGCGCCTAAGGCTCGTTGGTCCTCAAAATAGTTAAAGAGCGGCTCATACGTTCGACCCGCTAAGGTGCGCCCTTCGAACGTATCGACCACCGTAAGTGAACGATTGGCCTCGTATTCGGGCAGTCGAGCTTCGGCCAGGATGATGTTTGCCTTCAGCGCTTCATCGAAGACCTTGACGTACGAGATCTCGGGTCCGACGCAGAGGCCCAAATTGGAAGGTAAGGTCCATGGGGTTGTTGTCCATGCAGCGATGTAGGTGTCTTCGTCGCTGAGCTTGAACAGTACGGTGATCGCAGGGTCTTGTGTGTCCTGATAATTGCTGCCGGCCTCAAAGTTCGAGAGCACGGTGCCGAGTGCGGTAGAAAAGGGCACCACTTTCTCGCCCCGATAGATGAGATCTTTCTCCCACAATTTTTTAACGACCCACCAAACGGACTCCATGTACCAGGGTTCCATCGTTTTATAGTCGTTATCAAAGTCGACCCAGCGACCGATACGGGTGATCGTCTTCCGCCATTCTTTGGTATAGCGCTGAATGATCGAACGACATTCATCGTTGTAGCCCTTAATGCCTAATTTCTCGACCGCCTCGCCGGACGACATTCCAAGGGATTTATCAATCTCATGTTCGATCGGTAATCCATGGCAGTCCCAACCAAAGCGCCGTTGAACGTAGCGTCCCTGCATTGTGAAGTAGCGGGGCACCGCGTCCTTTAAAACGGAGCCAACCAAATGCCCATGGTGGGGTAACCCGGTCGCGAAAGGCGGGCCATCATAAAAAATATAAGGGTCAGCATCGGCAGTTTGTTCAAGGCTTTTTTGGAAAACCTGGTGTGTCTCCCAAAATTCGAGAATATCGTGCTCGGAGTCGACGAACGAAAAGTTCTCTTGATCCGGATTGCTGGCGCGTGGCTTGCTCATGTCGATCTAATCAGTCATTGGCGCACGAATTCAGCTCGATCGGAATTCGGCAAACTAGGGATGGCAGGGCGATTTTGGAAGGCAAGGATAGCGGCCGGTGACTATCTGTCAACCCAAGCGCTAACCGCGATCTGGATTTTGAACGCCAGAGACGCTGCCCCGAAGATTGATTTTCTCGAGAACGGCTGCGACCAGGGGTTCAATCGGGTAGGTCGAGTACCATTCTGGCGCATTGGGATGCTGGATTGAGGTTGTGCCAATCAACTTAAAGGACCAATTTTCGGCAACTGATCGCTCTTTGAGCTCGGTTAGCCTGTCCCAGGCAGGGCCAGAAAACACAGGATGAACACAGGCGACGGTAATGTTTCGCGCGCCCCGCTCGATAAGCTCAGACACAGCCGCCACCACCGAACCGGCCGTATCGATGATGTCATCAACTAAGAGAACATCCCGACCCTTAACTTCTCCGATGAGCGTTGAGCGGAAGACCGTGTTGGGTTGCGAGTAGTCCCTCTCTTTTGACAGGGCGGCAAGATCAGCTGCGAGCTCCTCGGCATAGATTCGCGCATTTTCTAAATAACCTACATCAGGCGACACAACCACGTCTGCATGATGTCCTTCACTGATGAGCCACGGCACGAGTTGCTTAGTTAAGAAGATGTTCTCTAGATGAGATTGAGACGGATTGAACATGCCCGCTATGGAATCGTTGTGGATCTCGACGGTGACCACTCGGTCTGCACCCGCACTCTGGAGCATTCGGGCGAAGAGGCCTGCGGTAATGCCCTCGCGGGTTCTGCCTTTGCGTTTGTCTTGTCTGGCCCCTGGGTAATAGGGTGTGACGGCGGTGATATATTGGGCATCCGACAATGCCGCAGCCTCGACTGCGTGAAGCAGCATCACAAATCGATCGTAGATGCTGCGCTCATCCTGATCGCCCACCACATTCTGAAAGATGTACAGGTCATGGCCTCGGACATTGGCTTCGATTTCGATTTTTCCCTCTCCGCAGGCAAACCAAGTTTCGCGAGTCGGAAGCAGCGGTAAACCCAACTGCGTGGCAACGGTCTCGGCCATGGTTCGACCGGAGTTGCAGGTCATGAGCGCCATGGGCGCTCGAGGGTATCGCTCGAAGCTGGATGAATCAGTCATGGGCAGTGAATAACCTCGATAGGGTGTTCAAAACAAGCTGGTGTTCAGCCTTGAGCACTAGGGCTGCCAGGGCTATTGAATCGATCTTGGGGGGAATGGTAACGCGAATCTGCGCGATGATCGCGCCTTCATCATACGCCTCGTTCACAAAATGCACGGTCGCCCCAGTCTCTGTCTCGCCCGCATCGAGGACCGCTTGATGAACGGCCAAGCCATACATCCCTTGGCCGCCAAATTTAGGCAGAAGTGAGGGGTGAACGTTAATCATTTTGTCCTTAAAAGCTGAGACGACCTGCGGACCGATGCGCTTTAGGTAGCCAAGGCAGAGCACCCAGTCGATCGCGTGCGCTTTGAGTTGATCTGCGAGGTATTGATCTCGCGCATCGGGGCTTAACATTAAACTTTGATCCAGAAAGGCGGTTGCAATGCCTCGGGATTCAGCGTACCTCATAGCACCGCTGACTGCCTTATCCGAGGCGACCAGCTTCACTGTCGCCGGTAGCAACTGGTTTTGGCAGGCCAAGTCGACATTTTCGAGATGACTGCCTCGTCCAGAGGCGAGGACGGCTAACCGAATGTTTTTAGTCATATGGGGTGAACTGCCTCAATCTACTGCTTTCCTTTAATTGCACGATGACTAGGCTAAAAGAACAAGGTCTGCCGAAGATTTCCCTGCGAGCCGTGTTGATTCACATGGCCTAGCGTGCATCCCTATCACCTTACGGGTCCGGCCGGTGTCCCGCGTAGGCTTACATGCCCCCGAGTGAAATAATGGTTGGTCAATGCGCGAAGGCTGCAGGTCAAGGGCAACGAATTTGGTCTCACGAACGATACAAATCTCGGTAATCGTCCCGCAGCACATTTTTTTGTACCTTGCCCATGGTGTTTCGGGGCAGTTGATCAACGATGATCGCGCGCTTGGGGACTTTGAAATTAGCGATCGTATCTTTTAACGATTGAATGAGGTGTGCGGGATCGATTTCACTTTGACCATTGCCGACGATGACCGCGGTGACCGCTTCTCCGAAATCAGGATGCGGCACACCAATCACGGCACTCTCTAGTACACCCTCAAACCGATCGATCAACGTTTCGATCTCTTTGGGGTAAACGTTAAGCCCCCCGGTGATGATCAGGTCTTTCTCTCGGCCTACGATAGACACATAGCCGTCTGCATCCGTTTGCGCAACGTCTCCCGTGTCGAAATAACCATCGGCAGTAAAGGCGGCTTGAGTTTGCGCCTCTTTTCGCCAATAGCCCTTGAAGACGTTCGGCCCTTTGACTTGCAGCTGCCCGGGCTCGCCTTGAGGCAACGACGCGCCATTGCCGTCAACAATTCGATAGCTGACATCTTTGAGTGCTGGACCCACGGTGCCTGGCTTTCGTTGACCGTAGACGGGATTGGAAGTGTTCATCCCGGTCTCAGTCATGCCATAACGCTCAACGATGACATGCTCGGTGACCTCTTCGAAGGCTGCAAACGTTTGGGGCAATAGAGGCGCTGACCCGGAGGTGAAGAGCCGCATCCCTCGTGCCTGCTCGGCGCTAATGCCTGCATTCAGTAGCCGCGTGTAGTAGGTCGGCACGCCCATAAAGACCGTGGCGCTTGGCAGTTGCTGCAACACCGTTTCGGGATCGAATTGCGGAAGAAATAGGATTGAACTCCCCTTGAGGACGGCCAAGTGCGTACCAATAAATAGGCCATGAACGTGAAAAATGGGCAGCGCGTGGAGCATGACATCGTCAGATCGCCAATCCCAAGCCTCGCAAAGGGTTTCTGTATTGGAAATGATGTTTCCGTGCGTAATCATCGCGCCTTTGGGCAGCCCCGTGGTGCCCGATGTATAGAGAATCACGGCGGTATCGTCCGCGGTGACTGGCTCGACATGATTGGTTAATTCCGATTGGTCAGCGAGATCACGCAGGCTACCCTGACCCTTTGCATCCAGGGTCAGAACCTTGGCCGCGCCAACCGACCGTGTTTCTTCGGCTTTTTTGGGGTCGGCCACGAAGAGCGCGGGTTCCGCATCTGCCAGGAAATACCGAATTTCCTCCCTTTGGTAGGCAGTATTGAGCGCCAGATAGATGAAGCCACCGCGAAGACACGCAAAGTAGAGAAATAAAACCTCGGCTGATTTTTCAACTTGGACAGCCACCCGATCGCCAGGCTGTAAACCGAGGGAAATCAGGGCACTGAGATATTGAGCGGTCGATCGATGCAGATCCCCATAGGTCGCGATCGGCTCTCCTGTTGGGGCAATTAAGAATGGCTTTGTTTCTTGGTGATGTTGGGTGAAGTGCTCGAAGACGTTCGACATGTGATTCGCTGGGCCTGGCTTAAATGCTCGAGTATGCTTTGCAGTTTCTCACAAGAGATGAATCGATGCAGTTCTTATACACCTTGAAGCGAGCTGAGTTTGGCGTATCAAACCCGCAGATCATCACCACAGCCATCTTTCGCTCATTTCCATTGATGGGCCTCATGTTTTTGGTGATTGGCGCAGGAAGTCAAGCCTCGGCAGATGCGCATGAGGCTGGTCACCACGCGATGCACGAGGTGCAGCCCCAAGTAGCGCATCAAGGCACTCGTTCACTCAAGGCGACCGAGCTCTGGGCGCGAGCACCGCTGCCCGGGCGGAATGTCATGGCCATCTACGGCAAATTGACGAGTGAAAGTGGCACCACGACGTTAAAAGGTGCGAGCTCGCCAGAGGCTGGTCGGATGATGCTCCACGAGACGTCGATGATCGACGGTCAGATGCGGATGCAACATAAGCCATGGCCCGAACTAAGCTCAGACGTGATACTTGAGATGAAGCCCGGTTCCGTGCACCTGATGGCAATGGAGCTGAGGCAACCCCTCAAGGCTGGAGACCGATTGACCCTTCAAATTGAAACGGTCGAAGGGCAGACTTATGACTATTCCGTGCCGGTTCAATCCGCCACTGCGCTGGAGTACGAACCGGAACCTCTTGATTGACGTTGAGATAAAGCGCTCAAGATAAGGGAGTGATCCATTGCCTCAGAGTGCAATCAAAGAAGCACTTGCCCTGCATCAAGCCGGTCAGTGGCAACAGGCGGAGAAAATTTATCGCCAGTTGCTCGCCGAGGACGAGGCGTCGCCAGATCCGCTGCATTTGCTCGGGCTAATCGAGGCTGAGCGAGGCCAGATTGATCTGGGAATCAACATGATCGAACGCGCCATCGGTCTCAACCCCACGATGGCGGCCTACCACCATAATCTTGCTGGTCTTTATCGCCGGGTGGGCCGATTCGACGCAGCGATCGCGCGTTTTGAATCGGCCATTTCGCTCAATCCCATCTATGGGGAGGCGTATCAAGGCCTGGCTGAAATGAAGCACTTCGATGCGGGGGACCCACTGGGTCAACAGTTGACTAGCCTTCTCCAGCGAACCGATGTGCCTGATCGAGAGCGTAGCTACCTTCAGTTTGCGGCGGGAAAGTTTTTTGATGATGTGGGGGAACCAGCGACAGCTTTTGGCCATTTTAAGCAGGCAAATCGACTCGCGGGCCGCCCATTTTCCATCCAGGACCAACGTGCTTTTTTTAAAGATGTGATTTACCACGCGCGCGATTTGCCGAGCGATCAGGGTGGGATGGAATCGTCTAACGAAGTCACACCTATTTTTGTGGTGGGGATGCCGAGATCAGGGACGACGCTCGTTGAGCAAATCTTAGCGAGTCACAGTGGCGTGGTCGGCGCGGGCGAACTGAGTGATATTGCCCAACTCTTGCGGCCGATCATTCATAGTCTCGCAAGCGGTCGCATGACACAGACGCAGCTTCAGGTATCCCTGGGTCATGTGAGACAGCGTTACCTTGACGTTGTATCGAAGTTTGCGGAAGCGGACGTACGGTATGTGGTCGACAAGCACCCGCTCAATTTTCAATATCTGGGCTACATGCATTGGCTATGGCCCCAGGCGCCTATCATCCATGTGGTTCGAGATCCCTTGGACACTTGCGTGAGCTGCTTCTTCCAGAATTTCACCCACGGACAAAACTATAGCTTTGACCTCACACACCTTGGCTTGTTCTATCAGGAGTATCGTCGATTGATGAGGCATTGGTCTGAGGATCTGAAAGGCGCGGTCACCGAGGTTCACTATGAGCGTTTGGTTGAGGATCCCGAAAGCTCGATCCGCCGGCTGCTTGAACGGTGCGACCTGTCTTTCGAAGCCGCTTGTTTGTCTTTTCACTCGACTGAGCGTGTGGTTGAGACCGCAAGTTTTAGGCAAGTGCGCCAGCCACTTTATCGTCATGCGATCGGGCGATACAAAGCCTATGCCGCCTATTTGTTACCTTTGGCGCGAGCGCTTGGCTTGGAAGATCGATTACCAATTGTGGTATCCGAAGGAAGTCGACTGTCTGAATGATCAGTCTGCTAAGCTCATGCATGGAGTCTGGGTGAGCGATTGAGAGGGGAAGAGATGGAAGTGGTGAGTTGGGGTGATTTTGAGGCGGCTCAACCCGAGATGGCGGCTTTTGGAAAGAAGCGCTTGGATGGCCAGGTCGCTTACCTCGCCACGGTTCGAGAAGATCATCGGCCGAGACTCCATCCGGTGACGCCCGCGATTGGCGGCGGTCATTGTTTCCTCTTTGTCGAGCCAAGCACGCCAAAAGCGAAAGACTTACTCGAAAATGGTCGGTTTAGCTTGCATTGCGCGATGAACGATAGCTCAGGAAGTAGTGGCGAGTTCATCGTTAACGGCGGTGTGCACTTCACTGACGACGTGAGCAAGCGCGCTTTGGCTGAATCCGTCTGTAGCTATGGTCCAGCAGCAAAAGCACTTCTCTTTGAACTGAAAATCAATGAAGTCCACGAAATCCAATATCGGTTCGGCCGTGCTCACCGAAAAAAGTGGCTTGCGAGTTCGCCATCGGTCTAGATTGAACCCTCTCTTTCGCTTCGATAGACGAGTCACCAAGCACTCACAGGGCGTTTTGTCCTAATTAAACGGGCAACAAAATTGCTCGTTCTTTGAAGCCACTCAGGCGTTCGCGACCCAGGCTAGCGAGCGCCAGCTGGATATCGACTGAGTGACCGCGCGCTAAAATGGAAGGCAGTGGCCGCGAGCGCCAGGCTTTGGGTAGAGATCTTAGGCCATCGTTAGACGCAAAGTTTTTGAGCGAATCTCGGGGCAGGCGGTGCGATGTCGACCAAGCGCAGCCCAGCGAGTATTCGCTGAACGCTCATTCCTCTATGTCGGTCATCTCAAGCGATACGCGTTCACCTCGAAGAAATTTGCCTGTAAGTGACGGGCTTGATCACCCTGGACCCTATAGCTTCCAGCGTTGGGTCGATTCGGTGTGCTTCTAAATGGCGAGCGCCTTGCACGTTTGAGTTGGCCAGGGGCGCTGCGATCTCCTGAACCGGAGTCATTGCGCTAGGCGGCTTCGGACACCTTTAATCGAAGGCTCCCAGAAAAGGCGTGGGGCGGTCTGCTTCGCTTGCCCATGTTGAGAAGGCTTGACCATAATCGGTGAGGAGCCAATGGCTGGTTGATTCTGGGCTCAAACGGTGTTGCCACAACCAGCAGTAACTTCGTGCTGTTTTTACAAGAGAGGATCTTGAGCGAAGAATGTCATCCCACTCAAGGCTCAGCCTAGGCTCATCAAGCCCTGACAGCTGAGCAAACTGCGCCCTGATACGTGTTTCCGATGTTGTAGCTTCGCTGAGTGCAAGCGCTGCGTGCAGCTTACTGAGTTGTGATTGGCTGAACGCAAGGCGGGGCATGAGCAAGTGCTCCTCCTCATAGGGTCGAAGCCGATTCATGATGTCGAGCATCGAGAGGGCGAGGGCGCTCTGATTGGCCTCGGTATAGCTTGGGAAGTGGGCCGCACCGGACACGCGGGAGGTGAGGTAGTGGGCGCCGGGTAAGCCGTAAATCATTCCAATCGCAGCCATTTCTTCAGCAGGGATGGCCTCGATTGCGCGCTGGCTAATCCGGATCGAATGATCGATGTCTTGATAGAAGTAGAGTGCGGCATTAGGGAGGAGGGATGGTTTGATCGAGAGGTCGGGTAGGCTCAAGTAGGTGAACCCAAAGGGGTTGTCTTGGAACTGCGCGTAGACAGCATCCCAAGCCAGATTGAGCTTGACGTGTTGTGAGGCGTTTCGAGCCATAGGCGACCAAGCGCTCAGTTGGGTCTTGAGTTCTTCGATGCGCGCCTCGAGCCAGCTGAGCTGCGCCACCTGCTCGTGAGATGCACTCACGGTCAGCCAGTCCGGTGTCTGTTTAACAAATTTTAGGTACCGCCAGAGTTCGGATTGCGACCTTGAAAGGGCCTTGGCATCAACGCTTGACTCGAGGATTTCGAGGAGAGTGGTTGGGTCGTCTTCGAGCGATGACCTCGCCATCTGAGAGGCCACCAACTGATTAAAGAGCGCGCGTTCAAGCTGAATCGCTGCGCGTTCTTTTGCTTCTGGTGAGGTGAGGTGTTTGCCTCCTAGGGAGTGATCAGAGCCTGCCGTTGGGCGATTTGACTCCAACGTCTGACAACCTGCAATGAAAAGGAGGCTCAGTGCGAGCACACGAGCAGGGCGAAGTTGGAGACGGTGGTAGCCCCACCAGTCGCGCAAGATGCAGATCGAATGAGCGATGATCAAGACCTTGGCCTAGAACGTATCGCGCATTTGCTCGAGCGCGGAGATGATCACGGTGCCTCCCGCCAATCGTTTGGCCGAGAGATCGATGAAGTCGGGGCTGTTCGTGCCTGCTAAATTAACTTCGACGTTGAGTCGATGTGAGCGCAGCGCGCAACACAAAAGATCGGCCACCATCAACGTATCGGTTTTCAGATTGCGATTCGTATGTACTGCGACTGCAAGCAGTGTTTCGCTGATATCGAGCGTTTTCTCGAACGCCATGAGCGGTGTTCTCGCCGCAGCCATGAATCGACTTTGCAAGAGCAAGTCAGTGGCAACGCCGTTCTTGACTGATTTCAGGGTGTCGCTCAAGTCCCGAAATGCGCGTGCATCGTCCTCCGCCAGTACTAAAAACTCCGCTTGTACTCGATCAAGGCGATCGATCAGCGCTGGCCCGAAACGTGGGCCTTTGGAGTATCGGGCAACCATTGTAAAGAGCGCGACAGCCTGCGCTGAGAGTGCCGACGCTAAGGCGCCTCCCCCTGGCGCTGGGGTTTTTTGGCTCAGCGCGGCAAGCCAAGGCGCGAGGCTTTCGCTAGTCATCAGGCGTACCCATGTGGAAATGGCGATATAGTCGAAGCGTATTGCGCATGCACATAGCCACTGTCATAGGGCCCACTCTGGGTATGAACAGCGATACTTTTTCGGCTGCAGCATCTGAAAAATTTTGGATGCTTGAAAAATTAATGCCGATAGCCTTCGAAGTGACTTCATCTGCTTCGATGTGAGCGAAGCCCGCGGACGGCACGCCCGTGATAACGATGTCAGATCCTGCAAGGGCTTTGCGCCGTGTGATGTTGCATTCGCTGGGCTTGGCATCGACGAATTTGAGCGGTCCGTGCTCATCGAAGGAAAACACCTCAGCACCATCATTGGACATCATGACGGCAAGCGGTCGGCCGATGACTTCGCTTCGGTTGAAGATGGTGACTTGTTTACCCGACAGGGGTTTAGACAGTGCTCCCGGCTTAATCGATGGGTCACCATAGACCCTCAGTTCGACCAAAAGCTTCACAATCGCGAGCGGTGTGCAGGGGAGTAACGCTTTCTTCGATGGGTCCCCCGCGATCGCGAAGCGATCATTGGCATAAAGTTTTCGAACCCAGTACTGGGATCCCGCCTCAATATCCTTGGTAAAGGTGATCAAGTTGCGAAGATAATCGTCTTGTTGGTTACCGAAGACAGGAAAGTACACAAAGATGCCGTGCACCGAGGGGTCACTGTTGGCTTCTAGAATTCGGGCTTCGAGGTCCAGACGGCTGAGCTGCTCAAGGTCGTAATCCATGCCAACATCAAGGAATCGTTGTTTGGTGGCTCTTGCGTAAGCCATTGAGGGCTTGTCCGTGCTGGCAATGAGGCCTAACACTCGGGGCCGTTCGTGGCATTGGGCGACATCAGTCACCGCTTCATGGAAATAGCGCTCGGCGAGCGTCTGAGGATCGGGAGCCGTCAAGAGGAAGCCTTACTGGGCGTCGGTCTTTCGAGAGATGCTGCCGAGGTAGCCGCTGTGGTGTCGCATGCCGTACTCATCTTTGGTGAAGGCTTTGAGCTCCATCACTGTAAGGGCAATGGCGTCGCTGATGGCCAGCATCACAGCAATGGATGCGCTCGGGGTTAGACCCAGGGGGCAGGGCTCTGTGATGCGATCTCCCATATCTAAAACGATCTGGCTTAAACTCCGCAGCGGTGAATCAACGTGCGATGTGATGCCGATAATTCGCTCGACACCGAGTTGCCTTGCGATGGTTAACGTTTGGATCACCTCGGTTGATTTCCCGCTGGTTGAGAAAGCGACAATGGCGTCATCCGGCGCCAACATGCCCAAATCACCGTGGCCTGCCTCAGCCGGATGGATAAAGAACGCAGGTGTACCCGTGGACGCGAGGGTGGCGGCAAATTTACGAGCGATGAAGCCAGCTTTGCCGATTCCTGTCGCAACGACACGCCCTTTGGTGCCTTGAATCAGTTCAACTGCTTCGGTGAACGTAGGTTTTACGTCGATGGCCTGAACAGCAGCGGCTTCCGCCTGGATGATGCGAGTCAAATTAGCTTGGATATCCATGGTCAGCGCTCGTTTGAATGGCGGCATTATAACGAATTCATTCTAGGCGATCCGCGGATGGTCATCCTAGGACCTAGGCAATCACTGTTGTCGTCCGATTGAGGGTTGATTGTCTATCCTTGGATTCGGGAAGGGGGGCACCTCTGCGATCCACCCATACGAGACTTTGAATCCGCTTTTGTAAGATCTTAAAAATGGCTGAACTCAGTCTCGTAAGCGTGCAGCCATTGCAGTGTTCGCTCCCGGACATGGGGGTGATAGCTGAGACGCTCGGCGACCTGCGCAAAAGGGATCCAAACTGAATCGCGCACGTGATCATCGATGATTGAATGATTGGGTGTCTTCTCGCTTGCTTGGGCCATAAACCACTCTCCCAAGCAATGGATCCTGCGGCCACTCCAGCTGAAGGTGTACGTGGTCTGCCCCAAAGGCCTCATTGCTTGTGCTGAATATCCGGTCTCCTCTAACAACTCTCGATGCGCAGCGGCGAGCGGAGTTTCACCGGATTCAATACCACCGCCGGGAAGCGACCAAATAAACCTTTGAGTGAGGGGATCGATCATTTCCACCATAAGTAGTGACGATTGGTCCACGCATAAAACGATGGTACGCCAGCGCTCACTGGGTTGGGGAGCGCGCGCTTCCCGTGAGGATTGATTGATGTTGCGCATCGTGGACTCAGTTCACTTCGCCAAGGGTCGAAGCGATGACACCGGTGTCCTCTGTGGCTCCAGATGCGTTGATCAAGTGGCACCTGGCCAAGTGGTTCTCTGATTCATGGACGGGTTCCAGTAGGGGGGGATGATCCGCACAAGGCGCGAAACAAACCGGGCAGCGAGGATGGAAGTGGCAGCCCTTTGGTGGGGCGATCGGTGACGGCACGTCGCCTTTCAGAATCACGCGCTGACGCCTTGAGGTTGGGTCAGGGACGGGAATGGCTGAGATCAATGATTGGGTGTAGGGGTGTCTCGGATTTTGGTAGATGGTTTCGCTCGCAGCGGTCTCGACCACTTGCCCAAGGTACATGATGGCGATTCGATCTGAGATATGCTTGACCACGGCTAGATCGTGGGCAATGAAGAGATAGGCAAGGCCAAATTCTGATTGGAGATCCAGCAGAAGATTGAGAATCTGACTCTGAATCGAGACATCCAGCGCAGAGACGGGCTCGTCACACACGATCAACTTGGGTTTGAGTGCGATGGCCCTTGCAATGCCGATTCGTTGCCTTTGGCCCCCGGAAAATTCAAACGGGAACCGAGTCGCAGATCGAGCCGGCAGCCCGACCAGATCGAGAAGCCGTTTCACCTCTGCATCTCGAGCTTGAGCCGAAGCCACGCCGTGAATGATGAGAGGTTCCTCGAGAATCTCCTTGACCGTATGGCGAGAATTCAAGGATTCCATGGGGTCCTGAAAAATCATCTGAATATCTCGGCGGTAGGGCAGCAGCGCCCGTTGGTTTAAGGACGCGAGATCGACGCCTTGATAGTGAATTTGCCCATGGGTGGGTTGGTAAAGCCTTGCGATGCATCGGCCAAGTGTGGTCTTACCACAACCAGATTCCCCGACGAGACCGAGGGTCTCGCCAGGGTAAATCGAGAGATCGACGTCATTCACAGCGCGATTGACGAGGGTCGAACGACGCAGCAGCCCAGATTTGACTGGGAAGTGCATGGACAGATGACTGATTTCGAGCAGCGGTTTCACGATGGCTCGTCCCATAAATGGCAAGCAATGATCTGATCTGCCTGTCGCTCACGGAGCGCGGGCACGGACTCGCGGCAAAGCGCGATGGCGCGGGCACAACGATTATTAAACCGGCAACCCGTAGGAAGATCGAACAGGCTGGGCACAATGCCTTCGATCACCGGCAGTCTGCTTTTCGGAATTCCGTCGAGTTTAGGAATGGAACTAAGGAGACCCTGGGTGTAAGGATGCATGGGCGATCCAAAGATTTGCTTAACACTGCCGCGCTCAGCGACTCGGCCAGCATACATGACCACCATCGATTCACACGTTTCTGCGATGACTCCTAGATCATGCGTGATCATGATCACCGCCATGCCCATTTCATTCTGGAGGTCTTTGATCAAATCTAAGATTTGCGCCTGAATAGTGACATCCAGTGCGGTTGTGGGTTCATCGGCGATGAGCAATTTCGGCTGACATATCAGCGCCATGGCGATCACCACCCGTTGGCGCATGCCGCCCGACAACTGATGCGGGTATTCGGTCATTCTGATGTCTGGCGCTGGGATGCCAACACGATCCAGCATCGAAACCGCGGCTTGAATCCTTGCCTGATCATTGAGGTTCGTGTGTATTCTGAGACTTTCGGTCAGTTGTCGGCCGATCGTGTGCACGGGGTTCAGTGCCGTCATGGGTTCTTGAAAAACCATCCCAATGGATTGACCTCGGATCGTTTCCATCGACCGATTCGGTAGCGTATTCAATTGTAGATCGTTAAAGACAATGCTGCCCGATACGACCCGACCAGCCGGGCGAGGCAAGAGCCCCATGATCGAGAGGGCCGTCACACTCTTGCCACAGCCTGATTCGCCGACCAGCCCGAGCGTCTGGCCCTCGCCAATCGAAAAGCTTACACCGTCGAGCGCCCGAACCACGCCCTCGTCAGTTTCGAATTCAGTGACGAGGTCCTGGACCTCGAGCAGTGGCGAATGGCTCATGGCGCCTCTTGACGACGATATTGCTCGAACGATTCGATAACCGGTTCAAAAGTCACACCGGCTTTTCGTGCGTCCATCGTTGCTTTTCGCTCGTCTTCATCAATCCAGTGTAAGAAGAACTCGAGATGATTGGCTGCGTGCTTGTTGGCGAAGTAGGGCGGGTAATGCACCCAGCGCCAATGGCCGATTCGAAAAAAGCCACTGTAAAAACCGGGGACAAAGGATGCATAATCATGGTGGATCTGACTCATCTCATGAGCCAGCGCGATCATCTCGTCCGCCTCTGTGGAGGCGCGATAAGCATTAATGCGTTGATCCATCTCGGGCATGGCCAAACTCTCGAGGTTGTTCGTCTGGGTTTTCAATACCCGATCAGGATTGACGCTGCCATCCTCTAGAAACGCTTTGTCGTACGCGTTGTCTGAATGATAAGTCTCCCAAAATCGGGGGTAGAGCTCGAGGCTGTAGCCAAACGCCGAGAAGTGCAGTTCATGCTTTTTCTCTTGTACTTTCTTCCAGCCGGCCGTTCCGTCCAAAATTTCGACGCGGTACTCAAGGCCCGCTTTAGCGGCCTCCTCTTTGAGTATCGTTAAGACATCCTTCAACGACTCGTAGCCTGATGAGACGGTGAACGCGAGTCGGGTACCGTCCGCTCGTCTCAAGATGCCATCTGGGCCTCTCTCCGTGAATCCAGCCTTAGCAAAGGATGCCTGTGCAAGTTCGATATCAAAGGGCCTCGCTTTGATATCGCTTGCGGTGTAGGGCCCATACCCATCGTTGGCGGTGTTCAGTCGGTCGTAATCGCCACGAAAGAATTTATCGATAACCAGATCCCAATTAGTCGCGTACTGTAAGCCCAGGCGAATGTTTTGATCACTGAGTAACGGTTGCGCCGTGTTGATCCAGAGCCCATACGGTGGTCTGGGCCGCTGGTTGAAGAAGAGCTTTTTATGGATGTATCCACTCACCACGTCTGGGTCGTCACTGGGCAGTTTTTCATACCAATACTCGGCGAGATTCATGGAGAATTGGTCGATATCGCCGCGTTTGAAGGCTTCGAACACCTTCGGGGTATCGCGGATGACCATGAAATTGATCTTGTCGACGTTGAAGCGATAACGCCAATGCTTTTTGTCCTTCGCCCACCAGTTTTGGTCGCGGGTCATTTGGATCGATCGACCTTTTTTCAGATCGCCGGGCTCGATGAGGTAGGGTGACGTGGTCGGTGCGAATCGCCACTGATAGCGCTCAAGAAAATCTTTACCCACCTCTTGATAAAAGTGGCGCGGCAGAGGTCGTAGCTCGAGCACCTTGGAGTCAATGTCTGGCTTGAGGGCAACGGTGGTGATGGAGATTAGATGATCGTCGTACTTGGTGATGTTGGTGTATTGCGTTGAATACCAGTTGTTGTACCAAGGTGCTGTGATGTAAGTCGATCGATGCATCCAGAACATGAAGAGATAATCGTCGGCTGTAATGGGTACGCCATCTGACCATCGGGCATCGGGGTCAAGTTCGACGTAGACCGTGCGCGAAGGACGATCGATTGCCCATTGGGTGGCTAAGCCTGGAAAGAAATCCATTTGATCCGGGTGCCGATGCGCCATCGACATGGTGGTGTAGTCCAGAATCCATGGCCGAAAACTGCCATTTGAGTCCGGACCCAGAATACGAAGGGTCCGAGGAAAATCCTGCAGCCGCACCGTTTCCATGCCGCCCTTTTTTGCCAGTGGGCTGCCCACTTCCGGCAAATTGCCACCATCCTCCCAGGTCAGACCTGCCGGGAGCTCGGCGCGTGATTTGAAGCTAAAGAAGTCTGGATGGTCCGCGTAGTATTGTTCGACTTCTTGCCTGTTATCGATCACAGGAAATGGTTCGTTGGCTTGATCAGAGGACGAGCCGCCCCCGCAGCCCATGAGCGCAAACAGCGGGGCCGTAAGCAGAATGCGTAGAAGATTGCGTTTCAACATAGTAGTCACCGATAGAGCGTATATTTTTTGGGGTCAAACGACTCGCGAATTGCCTCGCCAATAAAGGTCACGATGGTGAGTAGCATCACAAGCGTGGTGAAGGCCGAGATCACGATCCAGGGCGCGGTTCTGAGATTACCCGTGCCTTGCTTTAAGAGTTCTCCGAGACTTGGTGTCGGCACGGGCAGCCCGAAGCCGAGAAAATCGAGCGCAGTGACGGCGGAGATCGCTGAAACAATGGTGAAGGGCATGAAGGTCACCAGTGTCGCTAGCACGTTAGGCAAGATGTGTCTGAAAATAATGCGTAACGTGCCCGCGCCCAAAACCCGCGCGGCTTGGACGTAGTCGCGTGACTTTTCCTTATAGGTTTCGGTTCGCATGTAGTACGTCATGCTGGTCCAGCTAAATAGCACCATGACGACAAGAAGAATGATGACTCGAGCGGCCACGGATGACTCAATGGGGATTATGGAAAAGACGATGATCACCATGTACAAAAATGGCACGTTGGACCAGATTTCGATGAAGCGTTGGAAAATCAGATCAAAAGCGCCACCGAAGTAGCCCATGCTGCAGCCAATGACTACGCCAATGAAATAAACACTGATCATGAAAGCCAGAGCAAAGAGCAGTGCGGTTCGAGTGCCATAGACGAGTCGGGCTAAGATGTCGCGGCTTGTGGTATCCGTGCCTAAAAAATGGCCTCGTTCTGGGTCCGGCGGAGTGGGCCTGAGGATACCATCTTGCGCATCGCTCTCAAAAGGATTGTAGGGCACGAGAGGCAAAATCACCCAGCCCCGTTGAGACGCCTCGAGCGTCGCTTTGAGATCACGATAATTGGTTTCGTAGTCATAACCCAGATCAAAGGTCGAGCCCGGGATAAAAGCGCCATAGGTGGGAAAGTAAATGGTTTCGTCGTAGCTCACGATCAGCGCCCGATTGTTGACCCAGAGCTCGGCGGTTGCCAGCAACACGCTCAGCGCAGCTAGGATCAAAAAACTCATGTAACCGACTTTGATTTTTTTGAATCGATCAATTTTTTTGAGGGTCTGAGGGTTAAGTTGCCAGCGCATTACTGGAACCTGATTCTTGGATCGACAAGCGCAACGAGAAGATCTGACAACACGTTTCCGATGAGTAGGAGCAGGCTGCTAAGCAGTACGACGCCCATCACCACCGGGTAATCTCGATCGAGAATCGAAGTTAAACCGAGCAGTCCAAACCCATCGATATCGAAGATGGATTCAATTAAGAACGAGCCTCCCACGAGCAGTGTAATGTTCTGACCGAATGTGGTTGCTATAGGAATCATTGAGTTGCGAAGCGCGTGTTTCAAAACCGCGTTTCTAAACGATACGCCCTTGGCGATGGCTGTGCGAATGTAATCTGCCGCAAGGTTCTCCAATAGATGGTTCTTCAAAAGCATGGTCACTAACGCAAAGCTGCCAATGATGTAGCAAATTAAGGGCAGGATAGAGTGATGGATGATGTCTAACCACTGCTCGCTTGGAGACAAGCTGTCGTAGTTAAAGCTCATGAACCCGCCCATGGGAAACCAATCTAACCTCACCGAGAAGAACAGGAGCAACAACGATCCGAGCGCGTATCCGGGCACCGCGTAACCAATGAAGATCAAAATAGAGGACGCGGTGTCGATGGTTGTTCGATGTCGAACCGCTTTTAAGACCCCCAAGGGTATACAGACAGCGTAGGTCAGCACCAAGGTGACGAGCCCGTAATAGATGGAGACAGGGAATCGGCTTTTGATGACATCCCAAACGGGTTCGTTGTAGCGATAGGATGTGCCGAGGTCGGCTCTGAAAATTTTTCCCAGCCAAATGACATAGCTCTCGAGGAGCGGCTTATCGAAGCCGTAGTACGCTTTGAGCTGTTCGAGTTGATCCTCTGAGATCGCCATGGTTTGACCGGCGCTCGAAGAGAAGCTTCCTGCGCCTGCATCCATGACTTGCGCTTCCATGATGGCGCGTTCCAGCGGACCCCCGGGCACCAGGCGCGTGATTGCGAAGACAATCAAGGTGACGCCCAGGAGGGTCGGCGGTATCAGCGCCAGGCGTTTAAGAAAATAATCACGCATGTGAGTGACTGGCTATTCGTTGTAGTTGACGCTGATAGGGTTGTTGGGCCAGGCACACGATCATCGGTCCTTGATCAGCATTCGATGAACCCAAACCGCAATGATCGCGCCAACAAGTTGAGCGCTGATGAACCCCAGAACGTGAGCCGGCGCAATGCCGCTGAAAGTGTTGGTGAGGCTCCTTGCAATGGTCACAGCAGGGTTAGCGAAAGAGGTGGAGGCCGTGAACCAATACGCGCTGGTGATATAAAGGCCCACGGCTGCGGGTACAGCATCGGCTTTGTAGCGAACGCAGCCGAAGATCGTGATGACCAAGCCAAATGTGGCCAGGCTCTCTGAGAACCACTGGTCTGGGCCTGTTCGAAGTTTCTCGGAGAACTGAAGAATCTCCTCGGCGAACATGGTGTGCGCGGCCCACGTACCTGCAACCGCAGCCACAACTTGTACCGCTACATAAAATATCGCTGTTTGCCGAGTGATTCGACGCTCAAGGACCATCGCGAGGGTGACTGCCGGGTTGAAGTGCGCACCAGAAATCGGTCCCAAGAAGGTGATCAAAACGTAAAGCATGGCGCCGGTGGCGATGGTGTTGCCCAGTAGGGCGATGCCGACATTACCACCCGCGAGCCGTTCGGCCATGATGCCCGACCCAACCACGCAGGCGAGGAGAAAGAAGGTGCCCAGTGCTTCAGCCGCTAATGGTCTTCTCATTGATCCTGTTTTCCGCGCTGCTCTTTAAAAGCCAAAACCGCAGAGTTTACTGGACTGGGCGTGAAAATGTTGCTTTGAATCCAGTCAAATTGCGAACAGGGTAGATAGATCAAGGACTTGGCTGCAGCTGCTAACCGTGGGAGTATCGAGTGGAAAACCCGAGGGCGCATGTTTTTGCGTCGTGGTGTTAGACATCACCGACCGCGACTTGCCTCGGGCTCGCGATGAGCACGGGCGCCGTTTGAGATATGAAGACCTCCAATAACCCAAGGACCCAATAACCCAAGGAAAAGAAGCATGCCCAGATTAAGAGAAGTGCCAAGAGCCGAAGCCCCTCCGGATGTTCAAAAGGTTTACGACGCGGTTTTTGGTCCAGGTGTTGATCCTGTTACGCATCCTGGGACAGCAACGGGCACCCCTGGAAACTGGTGGTCGGTTTTTGCGCTGGTACCCGATTGTTTTCGTCACGCCGTTCAGGGCTTCCAATTTTACCGAGGTAGGAATCGACAAATCAGCCCGAAGCTGAGGGAGCTCGGTCAAGCCAGAGCTGGCTATGCGAGGGGCAGTCTTTTTGTATTCTCTCAGCATTGTAAGGCGCTACGAGCCGCGGGTTATTCGGAGGCGCATATCGAGGCGATTCCCTCATGGGGATCAAGTGAGCTGTTTACGCCACTAGAGCGGGCGGTCTTATCTTATACCGATGACCTCGTGCTCTCCGGTGGACGCGTGCCAGAGGCCACGATCGCTGCTTTGAAAGCCGAACTCTCGGATGAAGCGATTCTTGAGCTCACGTACATTACCTGTACGTATGAAATGCACGCCACCATGTGTCGTGCGCTACGTCTGGAATACGATGATGTGGATGAGCGACTTGTGGAGGTACCGGTCCCGTCGGGCGAAAAGCGGGATATTGACTTTATGAAGGCGGTCGATGACTGAGTCTCCCGATGGGTTGATCTCGAAAGCTGCCCGCATACTCCAAACGATGTCGTTGCGCAGCGCGAGTGGCCGACTCGAATTCGTGTGGCAGGCTGGGTTCGCCGGCTTGCGCCAATAACTGCCTCATGTAGGTCATTTGGGCTTCACCTAATCGATGAAAAGCGCGATCAGGTTTGTCGAGCGCTTGGAATGCTTGGCATCTTGCTTGGACCCATGCCTTTCGTGCTGATCGATCAGCTAGAGTGAATGTCCCTTGCCAAAGTGCGCTCAGCCACCGACTTTGCGCATCGAACAAGGGAAAGGGGATGATCAGCGAGGGAATGCCGATGAAGGCGAGCGTCGGTAATTCGGCGTGTATGAGATCCAGGTAAAGATCATCAATCCGCTCGCCGTTACAGTTGAGCAGGTCTGGTGAGAAAAAGGGAAATTCGTACGCGTACCCGGTGCAGTAAATCAGCGTATCGATCTGAGATATCTCCTCGCCATCAGCAAAGTGGAACGTTGAGGTCTCATAATCCGTGATGTCAGCGTGGCAGTGGACGTTAGTCAAATCAGCCGATGCCGCGGTCATGGTATCTGCGTGGCCAGACCAAAAGACAGATGCGGCATGGGGCGCGATCAAGCGAACAAGGTCGGTGCCTGAGGCATGGGCACCCCACACCAAAACCCGCTCACCTCGATGATCGTCACCAGCCGTAAAGTTGGCTGCATGCATCACTCGGCCGGAAAAATGATCTATAGCGGGTCGTGTGGGAAAGACCGGCCGATGATAGTGCCCCGAGCAAACCACGACCGCATCGAAGACCGCCTCACCGCTTGCTGGCGTGTTCTTTTCCCAGCGAACTTGCCATCGATCTAAGGGGAGGGGTTCAACCGTGACGACCCGAGTCTCTAGCTTTACAAGATCGAGCAGATCAAAGTGCTCAGCAAAACGGCGAAGATAGGCCTGAACCGCGTCTGCCCGAGGGAAATCTCCGGTGCTTGAGTTCTTGTCTTGGGCTCGAAAAGGAAAATCCCAGAAGGCCATTAGGTCAATGGGGATGTTGGTTCTCAGCTCATCATAGATGGGTTGGCAGGTCGCAGCCTGGCAGCAGGCCCAGACACCGCCAATCTCTGGCAGTGACTCGAAAACAGTGACGTTGTGATGTTCGGTCAGGCGCCGAGCTGCGGCCAAACCAGCGGCACCGGCGCCAATGATGGCGATATCCATTCTGAATTCGTGGCCTCTGGTCGTTCCATTCATTGTGACGCGAGGGATCATGTCATAGGGGGCCTGGCACAGCAATTTGGGTCGCCCGGATAGGGTCGCCCGGATAGGGCCGCCCGGATAGGGTCGCCCGGATAGGGTCGCTCGGATAAGGTGACCCAGATAGCGTCGCCCAGATAGGGTGGCCGAGATAGGATCCTCCCTAATGGATCGCCTCGCTGAGACATTTGTATAGGATTAACTGGAACGGGTGACGCGGGGGGTGTGCTAGAAATGACCCTTGATGGGCTTGCTGCCCCTTACTTGCTGCCCCTTAAAAGACAAGCGATTGGTTGCTCGTGTGAATGACTTTGGATCTGACCAAGGTTGGGGCTCCTCGGGTGGTGCATAATAAGGGTGATCGCAGGAACCTTGCTGTATGCCTATTAAAGCTACCCTTCAATGGACCGAAAAGATCTCGCCAACGGCCATACGGATGCGCTGGCGGAGTGATCAGGCTGAGCTGCCGTTTGTGCCAGGTCAGTTTTATCGATTTCGCTTCCAGGATGATCGTGGCAGCTTCCAGCGGAGTTACAGCTTTGCTCAGTGCGATGACGCCCTCGCGCCAGGTGACTTTGAGCTCCTGATTACGCCCGTGGTCGACGGTCGCGCGACCGAGTTGCTGTTTGGTGATTCAGCCCCGATCGAGGCCGAGATTGAGGGACCCTACGGCCGGCTGGTGTTACCGCCTTCTGGGAGGAAGCTTGTCCTGGTAGCGACCAGCGCGGGACTCGCGCCCTATCTACCGATGCTCAAGGCCTTGGAGTCAAAGTCTCCTCTGCCTTTCGATAGTGTTCTCCTTCTCTTCGGCGTGCGCGAACCTCCGGAATTCTTGTACCGGGATTGGATAGAGGCATTCGCTGAGCGCAACGCTTGGTTTCATTGGCAGGTTTTTTACTCGCAGACCCTGCCGCTGCATCCTGGCCCCGCGGAATTTCAAGGGTATCTGCACACGGGACTTGAGTGTCTCGATCTTGATCCCGATTCGGATTGGATCTTGCTCTGCGGTAACCCCATGATGATCGATACCGCCTTCGAGTCCTTAAAGCATAGAGGATTCAAGGCTCGGCGGGTTATTCGAGAAAAATATTTATTCGCGCGACAAGAAAAGCAAAGCGCAGCTTCATCAATGTCCGAGGCTGATCGTGCCTTGCTGCTTGCCAAAATGGCAAGGTACGGTAAATCAGAATCCAGTGATTAAACCGCTGAAAAACGCCAGTGCCAGGGTTCGTAGATAAATCCACTCGAATTGTTATACGGATAGCTGAGTGAAAAGCCGTGGGTTCCAGCGTTCAGCGAAAGCCAGAGGAAGGCCTGAGTCTCCTCAAAGGCGGGCTCAAGGTCTGTGTCGGTGCTCGTTCCCCAGTCCAGTGCGTCTCCCGTGTGGTGCTCGCTGAACCCCGGCAATGCGTTTACGCGCATGATGTCTTCAAGCGTGTCACCGCGATCGAGCTTGCGCTGAATCAACATCGCTTGATAGGCCAAGGTGCGATATCCGGAAATGGGATAGAGCGTGATCTGATCCTGCTCGGCGGCAAGTATCATCGCTTGGGCGGCCTGCGCACAGGCAGCGGTGAGCAGAACGTGCGCATACCCCTCTATCGGGAAAGGGACCAGACCTTCTGGGTTGGCGACGGCTTGACGAGGTGCGCGATAGTCGTCCAGATGACTTTGGCGGACACCCAAATGCTCGAGCAGCGCATCGAGCGGCTGGTCCTCCCAGTGCTGCAGCCGCGCATCAGGCGGGCGCATTCACGAATTCGTCGAGATGAAGATCGGTGTGACCGAACAGGGCGTCAATGACGGTGAGCCGCTTAAAATAATGCGCAACCATTAAATCCTCGGTCATACCCATTCCGCCATGCAGCTGAACAGCATTTTGACCGATAAAACGACCTGCCTTGCCCACGAGGTATTTGAGGCCGTGGAGATGGCGCTTGGCTTCTTCGCTGTTCTCATTCACCAGCAAGGTGGTTTTCAGGCACATCGATTTGGCGAGGTTGTACTCAATGAACATGTCCGTGAGTCGGTGTTTGACCACTTGAAATTCCGCTAATGGGTGATCGAACTGTACTCGTCCCTTGGTATATTCGATGGTGCTTAAGTAGAGCACCTCCATCGCACCGACGGCTTCGGCGCAGATGCTCAAAATGCCATGCGTGACCATGTGATCAATGATTGCGTCACCCTCATTGAGTGCACCGAGCATTGCGGCATTTGGAACTTTGACCGCTTCCAAGTTAACTTCGGCCGCAGCGTAACCGTCCAAGAGCGGATAAGCCTCAATCGTGATCCCAGGTGTCGCGCTTGGCAGAATGAATAAGCTCGCAGCCTTTGAGCCGTTGAGGCTGGCCGAGACGATTATGTGATCTGAGCCAGCTGCATTAAGCACCATCGATTTGTGCCCGTTGAGAAGGATGTGATTGTCTTCTTGATGGGCAGTGGTTGAGATGGCATGAAGATTTAAGGGGTCCGCAGCTTCTTGCAGCGCCACCGCACACGTGGTTTCACCGGCCGCAATGGAAGGTAAGAGCGATTCCTTTTGCGCCTCTGAACCCGATAGCAGAAGAGCTGGGGCCGCCAAGCTTAGAGTTGCGACAAACGGCTCAAGCACCAGCCCTTTGCCTAATTGCTCATGTAGGAGCATACGGTCGATCAAATCGCCCCCCAGGCCACCAAAAGTTTCGGGTAACGTCAATCCGACCCAGCCTAGCTCAGCAAAGGCTTGCCAATGCGATCGGCTGTATCCGAGATCAGATGAGACAAGAGTTTGTCGATGGGCTAAGGGATACTCAGTTTGAATGTAACGTTCGACTGAGTCGATGAATAGCTGCTGCGTTTCAGTGAGTGAGAGATCCATGAGTCTTAACCTATGCCCAACACGTTTTTAGCGATCACGTCCTTTTGGACCTCACTCGCGCCTCCATAGATGGTGGTTGCTCGGCCGCCGAGATAGTGCTGCGTAGCGCCCCTGGCGAATCCGGGGCCGGGTGAATGGAGCCCCCAGGCTGTGCCGAACATGCCAGCGGCCTCAAGATTGAGTTCTGAGATTCGCTGCTGAATTTCGGTGCCTTTAAGTTTTAGGATCGAAGACTCCGGTCCTGGGCTGCCCCCCGCAGCGACTTGAGCCAAGGTACGCAATTCGGTGAATTCAAGTGCCAGCAGTTCGGCCTCAAGCGCGCCAATCTTATTCTTAAAGCCCGGTTGATCGAGCAGGGTGCCCTGGCCCAACGGAATTGACTTGGCGTTAGTTTTCGCTTTTTCGAGCGCTAAAACCGAATTTTGAATACCGGCGAGTCCTGTCCGCTCGTGGCTGAGTAAGCCTTTAGCGTAAGTCCAGCCTTTGCCCTCCTCACCAATGCGTTGGTCCACGGGTACCTTCACGTCGGTCAGGTAGACCTCATTCACTGAGTGGCTGCCACCCAGGGTGATGATGGGTCTGACTTCGACCCCGGGGTCATTCATTGGGATCAGTAAAAAGGTAATGCCCTCTTGCTTGATGCCCGTGTTGTCGGTCCTGGTGAGGCAGAACATCCAGTGGGCAATATGGGCAAGCGTGGTCCAGATTTTCTGACCGTTTACGACGTAGTGGCTGCCGTCGCTACTTAAGACGGCGCGAGTTTGTAGATTGGCGAGATCCGAGCCGGCGCCAGGTTCGGAGTAGCCTTGACACCAATTCACGCTGCCATCGCGAATACCCGGCAGAAAACGTTCTTGTTGCGCCTTGCTGCCATACTGCATCAAGATCGGCGCAAGCATGCCCACGCCAAATGGTAATACTGGTGGGGTGGGCTGTTTGGCCATTTCCAGATCGAAAATATATCGCTGCGTCGGCGTGAACCCAGGGCCGCCAAATTCCGTGGGCCATTTGGGTACATCCCAGCCGCCTTGATCTCGCAACGCTTGGAACCACTCGCTGCGTTTGGACCACATGGCCTGGCCTTTGGGCAGGTGCGCGTCGATGAAAGCTCGAACCCTACTTTGAAACGCAAGATCTGCTTCGCTAAACGTGATATCCATGGGCTGTCCCTATCATTGTTGGGTGCATTCTAAAGCGATGAACCTTGTATTCGCTGATCAAAATAAAAGTGACGCCTACTGGCCATCATCGCTCTCCTGAGCTGAAAGAAGCCAACACGATCGCCGAGTAACGGGAGAAATGATATCGCAGAAGCGCCTCGCGCTCTGTTCTGACCGAAAATCACCCGCGCGCAGGCGGTAAAGGGGGGCGTCACTTGGTGTTGGTTGGTAGACACTGACCGTGTAGGGGAGGCCTGCAAGCAGTTGCGGAAATTCCTGATTCAGAAATCCCCATAAATCGATCGCTGCGGCTTTTGTGCGCATCGCGGCCAATTGCACCCGGAAGCCGCGCTCAAAGTTGCTGGCGTTGGAAAGCGCCATTGAAGCATTGCTCGTACTGGCAAGTTGATCCGGCAGCGAGAAGTCCCAAGGCTGGGTGCGAGGTGCAATGGGCGCTTCGATGATTGGCGCGTCGCCCGATCCCGGAGCCAGATCTTCAAGCGCGAACCTGGCTTTGACATAGCCTTGGATCGCGGCCCTTCTGAACCAATCTTTTGCTTGATCGATATCGGCGGGCGTTCCCTCGCCGTCTCGAAGCATCACGCCAACCTGATATTGCGCCGGCGAGTGGCCTGCGTTCGCGGCCAGCTGATAAATTTTAAATGCAGTCTCGGGATCGGCCCGGGTGCCCTCTCCATAGCGAAACATCATGGCAAGGACGGTTTGCGCTCTAACATCACCCGCTTTGGCCAGGACTAAAAAGATGGCCATCGCCTGTTTGTATGCCTGGTTCCGGTAGAGCTGCGCGGCTTTGCTGAAGCTGGCCTCGGCCGGTTCGGCGCCCTCGGCAGAGACGAAAGGCACCTCGCAGATCGCGGCCAGCAGCAGGCAAAAAGCCCATTGCCTGAGCGAGCGCATCGGTCGGGCGGATCTCATCGCTTAGTCAGATCAGACCCGGTATTGCTGGCCCAAATGATCGACGATTTCAAAGAATTCTTGACGGGTCCGAGCGATGATGTCAGCTACAGGTTCAACGGATTCGATTCTTCCCGCCACTTGCCCTGAAAGAGGAATGGCCGCCTCCATATCTCCACCAAAATAGAGGGCTTTCGCTTCGCCAAATTCCGGCATGATGTTGTCGTTTATGCTGGCTTCCAAACGTGTGGTCCGTTCGGTCCGAAGGGCGCGCAACGCGGGTGAGTGAAAGCGGTTAAGAAACACCGTACCCGTTTCTTCGGCGTTGACGATTGCGTCCTTCCAGTTTTGATGCACCGGTGACTCTAGGGCAGACACCATCCGGGTACCCATTTGAATCCCTTCGGCACCCATCGCAAACGCGGCAGCCATCGTCTTCCCATCGACAAACCCGCCCGCTGCGATGATGGGTACGTCGACTTTGGATCTCACAAGAGGCAATAGCACCATGGTGGCGACGTCTCGTGGATTCTTAAATCCACCGCCTTCACTGCCTTCGACGATGAGACCATCGACCCCTGCATCCACAGCCTTCAACGCGGCCGAAAGCGTTGGCACGACATGGAAAACAGTCAAACCTGCGGATTTGAGTTGTGCGGTATATTTGGTTGGGCTACCCGCAGATGTGGTGACGAAGGTCACGCCTTGCTCGATCACGAAGTCGGCAATTGCTGGGTCTCGAACAAAGGCTTGCGCAATATTGACCCCGAACGGCTTGTCGGTGAGGGTGCGCATCTTCTTAATTTCTTCCTTGATGACGTCAAGCTCACCCGAACTTGTTTCGATAATGCCCATGCCGCCTGCGTTGGAAACCGCTGCTGCGAGCTGCGATCGAGCGATCCACCCCATCGGCGCTTGCACTATTGGCGTCTCAACGCCGAGCATCTCGGTTACACGGTTCTTGAAAGTCATGCTAAATCCTTTTCTGGTTTCACAATGTAGTGACGATAACTGTAGGCGAGATTCGTCTCAAAGTGTTGGGTGTCGACTAAGCTGAAGCGGTCGATATCAAAGTCAGGGAAATAAACGTCCCCGTCAACCATGATTTCGATGGTGGTGAGGTGAAGCGCCGCCGCTGAATCAATGGTGCGTTTGTAGATCTCGCCGCCCCCTATGATAAAAATGGGCGCGCCAAGTTTGGCGGCGCGCGCGAGCGCGGCTTCGATGCTACTGAGAAATACGATGCCAGGAACGTTTCGCTGGGGAGATCGAGTGATCACTAAGTTGTTGCGCTTGGGAAGGGCTCGGCCAATCGAATCAAAGGTCTTGCGACCCATGATGACCGTTGCGCCGAGGGTGATCTTTTTGAACAGCGCCTGCTCCCCCTCGGCATGCCAGGGGATCTGGTCCCCTTGGCCGATCACGCCATTTTTGCTCATGGCCGCGATAAGCGCATAGGCTGGCTTCACATTCGATCCACCGTCTCAATGCCCAAAAGCGTTAATCCTTGGCGTAAGGTGTCTGCAGTGAGTTGCGCAAGGCGCAGGCGACTTGCGGCAACGTCGTTGGACGCGCTCAGCACAGGGCACTGCTCGTAAAACGACATAAATCGTCCCGAAAGCTCATACAAATACTGGCAAATGACATTGGCCTGATAATCATCAAGGTAGGCCAAGACAGCTTCATCGAATTGCAGAATCTTCAGTCCTAATAGCGCCTCGGGCTCTTCAGTGATGGTGACCGTGTCGGAGGGCGAGCGATCTGCTTTAGAGAGCAGGCTAGATATTCTTGTGTAGGCGTACTGTAAATAAGGTGCCGTGTTGCCCTCGAAGGCCAGCATCGTGTCCCAATCAAACATGTAATCGGTGGTTCTATTTTTCTGCAATTCGGCGTACTTGATGGCTCCGATTCCTACGACCTCTGAGATGGTTTTCACCTCTTGATCTGTGGCGCCGTCGTTCCTTGATCGAATGAGGGCTGCGGCGCGCTCAACACTCTCCTTCAATACATCAATCAATTTAACGTCGGCGCCGTCGCGAGTCTTGAACGGCGTTCCGTCTGCCTTGAGAACAAGACCAAACGGCAGGTGTCTGGTTTCGACCTCATCTTTGATCAAACGCCCCGCTCGAGCGACAGCGTAAGCCTGTCGTAAGTGGAGGGATTGAGCGGCGCCGACCACGTACAGCAGGTGGTTGCCTCTCAATGTGTTCGCCCTGTAATCCAATGCTGCGAGGTCGGTGGCCAAATACGGAAAGCCGCCGTCTGACTTTTGGACAATCGCCGGCAATGTCTGCCCGTCTTTGCCTTTAAACTCATCTAAGAACACGCACTGAGCCCCATCCGATTCGATGAGCAACCCCTCGGCGTTGAGTCGATCAACGAGTGGATGGAGGGCATCGTTGTAGGCACTTTCTGCGCGAACGTCTGATCGCTTCATGGTGATATTGAGCAGTTCGTAGACCGCGCCCGCGTGATCGAGCGAGGTTTCGATGAACTGCCGCCAAAGTGCGAGTAAGTGCGGGTCCCCGCTTTGCAAGTCCACGACACATTGCCTGGCTTTAGTCGCGAATTGCGTATCGGATTTAAAACGGGCACTCGCCTCTTGGTAGAACCTCTCGAGGTCTGCCAGTGCCGCCGTCTGGGCTTGCTGAGTCTGAGCGGACTCTTCGAGGTAGGCGAGGAGGCTGCCGAATTGCGCGCCCCAGTCTCCGACGTGATTCACGCGGATCGCGCGATGGCCCACATACTCCAGAACTCTGACCACGGTATCGCCGATGACCGTAGATCGTAAGTGGCCAATGTGCATTTCTTTGGCGAGGTTAGGTGAGCTGTAATCCACGACGTAGGTCTGAGGGTGCTCAATAAAAGGCCTCTTCGGTAACTCAGATTCGTCGAGCCATTTCGAGAGGGTGGCTGCGGCGACCGTGATGTTTATAAACCCAGGACCTGCAACCTCAAAACTTAAACCCGCGGACTCGTGGCGCGATTCCAGAAGCGTCACCGTCTCGGAAGCTTTGTCCCGCGGGTTGGCTTTCGATGCTTTTGCGGCGGCCATGATGCCGTTGGCCTGATAGTGACCAAACTGAATTTTCTGTGAGGGTTTAACGATCGCCGGAAACCCGCCCAGACCCACGCTGACCATAGCGTCTTCAACGAGTGAATCGAGAAAATAGCGAATGTTCATGAGCCGCCTCTTTACGGGGCGGGAAGTTTAGCAAATTGTGTCTTGGCGAGTCTTTCTACTCGTGCGCGAGACAGCAGATTAACTGAGGAAACTATTCTTGGCTTTTAGGACTCGAGCGACCGCTGACAGGGGGTCGGCTGATCGAAGGCTTGGGCCTTATGCTCTCGATCACCCAGTTGGCCAAAGACTCGACGTTCACGGGTTTCTGAACGGTTTGCAAATTGAGTTCTGACTGAGGCAGTTGACCGAAGGGAGTCTCAAGGTGGGCGGACACAATAAAAACCGGTTGCTCCGGCAATAGCGCTTCAGCCTGTTCGAGTAGCGCATGACCGCCAGGGTCGGCCAGCACGAGTTCCATGACGAGGGCGTCGAGATAGACGTGTCGACGGGCCAAGAAAGCTGCGCCATCTGCGCCACTTGCCATGTGCGCCACTTGGGCGCCGCGCGCCTCTAGCGCTGACTTGAGGTTTGTGGAGAATCTGCGGTCAGGATCAATGATGAGAATGGAAGGTGCCTTTTCCGATCGATGAAACGGCGCTGCCCTGTCAGCAGCTGGGAGACTGATTCGAAAATGACTGCCAGATGACGTGCTGCTGAGCAGCGCGAGGTCACCCGCATATCGCCGGGTCATATCACGCACGTTGGCAAGACCTAAGCCGTGGCCTTGTGCTTTCGAGGTATGAAATCCCTCGAAGATCCGTTCCTGAAGTTGAGGATTGATCCCATGGCCTGAGTCCTTGATATCAATCTCGATCTCGCTCTCTCCAGCGCGAACGGATAGCGCAATGATGCCCGATCCCGAAATCGCATCTCTGGCGTTGATGATGAGGTTGAGAAGGATGTTTCTCAACGTGCTTTCAGGCATGTTTGTCAATGGCGGGCGGCTTTCTATCG
>Ga0255780_10000057_pt1 | contig 97980 bp, 77 predicted proteins | sample 071ome_32_FD_179978 | JGI IMG/M metagenome (GOLD analysis project Ga0255780, IMG submission 179978) | Coastal salt marsh microbial communities from the Groves Creek Marsh, Skidaway Island, Georgia - 071405AT metaG (version 2) | ecosystem: Environmental > Aquatic > Marine > Intertidal zone >... | reverse complement strand
GCCGCGCGTGGGCGCACTACGCCGCCGTCGTGTGCGCGCTCGAGGTCGAGATCGCGCGCCACCGGCGTTCCGTCGGCGTCGGCGTCGGCGTCTCGCTCGACTGGTCCGTCCGAGCGCGTTGTTCCGACTTTCCAAATTCCCATACTGTTTGTACATACAGTGACGAGTAGTGACGAGTTATAATTCAGAAACTCGACCCTTCGTGCGGACCGGCGCCGCCGCCGCTGCGCCCCGCTGCGGACACCCCGACTTCAGAGCTCGGACGACTTCAGAGCTCGGACGCGGTCGATCGAGCGCGGATTCCTGTTGACGGGGATTTAGAAACGCGACGGTGACGGGGATCGGATCGCTCGCGCGCGCGACGTCGACCGGCGGTGACGTGGACGACGCATCGTCGTCATCGTTTGGCTCTGAACGAACGAACGAACGAACGAACGGCGAACGGATCCCTCGCTGGCGCGCGCGATGAGCAGCTCGTTCGCGAAACGGCTGGCGGACAGCGATAAACGGGTGCGGGATAAAACCTTCGTCGCCGTGTCCAAGTGGTTGTCCTCGCGCGAACGCCTGTCGAAGCTCGATGGGAAAAAGTTGTGGCGGGGGTTGTTTTACTCGTATTGGCACGCCGACGGCAGGGCGACGCAGTTGGACGTCGCGAATAAGATGGGGGGGATGATTCACGGGTTGTCACGCGAGGTGGCGATGAGCTACGCGCGGGCGTTCGCGTGGACGATGCGGAAAGAGTGGAGCGGGATCGATAAACACCGGATGGATAAATACTTTTTGTTGTCGCGACGGGTGACGCACCACGCGTTGCGATTCGCGGGCGAACGGGGATGGGATTGCGCGGGTGAACTCGGGGAGGTGATGGGTGAGGCGGTGTTTGGCGGCGGTGGGAAAGATGGGATCGCGAGCTCGGAGGGGATTGGGTACAAGTTGCACTTGGCTGAGGTGTTTTTGAATGAGATTGAGTGCGTGGCTAAAGGCGAGACGGGTTTGACGATGGATGAAGGCGAGGAGGACGTGGCGAGCGCGCCGCCGATGCCGATTCCAAGCGACGCGTTGTCGGCGTTGTTGGTCATGTTCATCGATGCGATGCAACGCGAGGAGAGCGCGGTGTTGCAAAGGCGCATACGGGGTAACGTGTTTGAACCGTTGACGGAAACGTCTCGGTTGGAGGACCCGGGCGCGCCGCGATTGACGCCGAAAACCATGAAGGCGTTGTGCGAACGAGCCATCACGCTCGGCGCGGAAAACGGCGTCGAGGATGTCTGTCGCGAATCGCTCTATGAATTGCACGCGCTTTTGAAAAAGGGGGCGAACAAAATGGCCAAGGAGGCGGAGTCGCTCGGGATTGATCCTGAATCTGACGTCGTCGCCGCGCCGAAAAAGACAAAGAAGAATGGCGGCGTCGTCAATGGAGCGAAAGAGACGACGAAGAAGAACAAAAAGGTCAAGGCTGAAGAAGTTCCGACGACGACGGAGAAGAAGAAGGAGAAGAAGAAGAAGCAAAAGCGCCAGGAGATGGATGACGGGGTGATGTCGGAAGAAGAGGCGAAGAAGGAGAAGAAGCGTAGAAAAAAGGAGCGACGTTTGGCCAAGGAAATGGAAGCGCTCGCGCGCGAGAGCGCCGAGGCTGAGGCCAAGGAAGCCAAGGCGACGCCGACATCGAACGGTAAGAAGGACGTTTCGACGACGAAGAACGATTACGGTTCCAAACTCGTCGCCATGCGCGCCGTCGGCGAAGCGATTGATTCTCCCACGACGTCGCTCGATTCCGGTTCGTCTTCACCCTCCAAGCGTCTCGTCTGGAACGACGACGCCATCACCTACTCCACCCCACACATCAAAAGCCGAATCAACACCTCTCGCGGCAAGTCAAACCTCAAACTCACCCCGACCAAGACGTTGCTCCGCCCGATTCACGCCGCGGCGTCGCTCAAGCAGCGTCCGAATAGCGCTCCGATTCCCGGCGGTAAGCGGTCAAAGTCCAAATCAAAGCTTTCCCGCGAGAGCTTCTTCTGACGACGAAGGCGACAGGACGACGACGCGATCGTCATTTGTAATCACCATCATGATCATCACATCCCTTTAAACGCGCACACACCCGATTGGCTTTGAAACGAGCCGCATCGTTCATTCGATCAAAACGCCAAAGACTCGCGCGCGCTCGTCTTCCTCACAACTCGACGCGGGGGTACCACACACACGCGCGTCATGCGCGCGTCGCTCGAGGAGATTGACTGCGAATTCATCGCGCGAGGACGAAACGCGAGCGGCGCACCGCTCGGGGAAACGTTGTCGTGCGAGGTGGAACTTAAACGCGCGTGCGCACCGCCGCCGACGACGACGAAGAGGACGAAGCAAAATCAAAATGAAACTGACGACGCAGAGGATGAAAACAGCGCCGGTGTTTTAAGCGTCGCGACGCGGGTTTGGAGGATGACCAAGGATGCGTTCGCAAGAAACGGGGCGATTGTTTCTACCGGTGCGCCCGCGCGATCGGTGGCGCGTCAACGCCGAGGACGAAGGAAGAGACGCGCGGCGTTGGCGTGGCACGGCGGTCGGGAGATCCTCGCGAGCGTGGACGAAGGCGGACGGTGCGTCATGCGTCGGTTGGATGGAGCTTCGGCGGCGTCGTTGCCGATGCGGGACGAAGACGGTGAAGATGGCGACGACGCGTCGGTGACGCTGAGACACCGGGCGCACGGGAAGTGTGCGTCCATGGCGTGGAGACCGAAGCACGGACGGGCGTTGGCGTTGTGCGGACCGACGGGTACGTGCGTGTGGACGAGAGAGCGACGAGGAACGCGGGCGTCGAGCGCGGTGAGCAGCGAGACTGGGGCGCTGAGCCCGATAGATGCGGCGAAAGTTCGGGCGCTGACGGAAGGTGGGATGAGCGGGAAGACGAGCGGGTACAGATGGCGGTGTACGTTGTACAACGAGCGAGGCGCGCACAACGCCGGTCCGACAGGGCCACCCGGAGGGGCGCTCGCGGCGGAGTGCGTGACGTGGAGCCCGGATGGTAGAATTCTCGTCGCGTCCTCGCGAAGCTCTCGAGTGATTCACACGTGGGACGTGAGCGAGGGATTGTACACGCCGCTCGGCGCGGGCGTTGCCGGCGTCACCGAGGTCGCCTTTAGCGCGTGCGGTGGGTATCTCATCGCAGCGCACGCCGGTGAAGGGTTCAGCGTGTGGCAGTGCGACGATTGGACGTGTCGAAAGTGGAGCACGAACGGTCGCGAGGTGACTGCCCTGGCGTGGGGCACTGTGCAGAACACACACGGTGACGCGCCCGTGGCGCTCATCGCCACCGCGGGAACGACGAAGCTCTCCGCCGTGCACCTCTCGCCGAGAGACTCCATCACGGAGATTGCCGCGCACGTACTCCCGCTCGAGCTCCCGACGATCACGGCCGAGGGCGGCGTCGACGCTGACGGTGACGACGATTGCGGCATCGTCGACATGGATTGGGATGCGTCGAGCTCCCGATTAGCCTTGGCACTCGTCGGCGGCGCTAGAGACGGTTCCGTCGCCGTTTACGCCACGCGAACCTCCAACATTGTCAGCGGGAGTCTCATCGGTCATTTCGACACTCGAGACGAGAACACGGGTGCCCGCGTTCCCGCGTGCGCGCTCACCATTTCGACGCCGAAACCTGCGTCTCGCGGATCGCTCCGCGCGCAGCTCGCCGTCGCGTTTGACAACGGCGACGTCGCTCGCGTTCCGCTCACCTACGCCAACCCAAAGTGAAGGCGACGGTGAAACGTTCAAACGTTCCCATTAGATTCAATCCAATCGCGTCTCGTGTGTTAGCTGTACGATGTCACGACTTATACCAAATGTGTCAAGAGCCAGTTCGACGCTCGCCCAACCTCACTCGCCGACGCGCCGCGCGCAGATACGCAGGCACAACGAAACCCACCATGCTTTGCGTCAGCGTCTCCGCGCGACCACACAACCCGAACCACGTCGCCGTCGTCTCCCGTCGTCGTCGAGCCGTCGTCTCTCGCGCGTCGGGTGGTGGTAAGAAGAAGAATCAACAGAGTTTGTTCAACCAAGTGATCGACATGCTCGAGGGTGGTAAAAAGCTCCGTAGATGGTACGGTTCAGACAGCTCGGTCGGCGATGGAAGCGCTGAACGTTCGGGTGGCGAAGCATCGGACGCCCCGAGCGGGTACGGGGCGGAAGACGCGGATATGGATGCGGAAGAAGAGACGGAGGACGTCGAGTTGGATTTGCCGCGAACGCGCGTGGCGGTGACTTCGGCGGACTCCACGCTCGGTGAATCCATAGTCATGCAGCTCATACTCGCGAAAGTCCCCGTCGTGGCGATTTGTGAGGATAATGAGAGCGCGGAACGGAGGTTCGGGCCGTATGCGACGTTTGCAAGCGATGGGTGGAGTCCCGGGGCGAGGCTCAACGGCGTTCGGTCCGTCATCGTAACGGAAGAGTGCGAACGGGATTTTATCGATGCGTGCGTTCGACGCGGGGTGAAACACATCGTGTTGGTGTCGAGCGCAAAATCTTCATCGTCTGGGATGTTTGCGAACGGTGGGGAGAAGATTCGAAGAGACAGAGGGCGAGAAGCGATGGCGCGCGCGAGCGGATTGGCGTTGACGGTTATTCGTCCGTGCGACGTCGCGCGCGAACCGGGCGGATCGAAATCCATCGAATTCGCCCAAGGCGACTCCATTTCGGGTCAAATAAGCATGGAAGACCTCGCACAGGTGTGTGCGCGCGCGCTCACGCGTCCTCCGAAACCAGGTCAAACGTTAGAGTTTGAGGTTCGCAACGCCGGCGCCGGTTCCGATCGCGACTGGAAAGCCCTCTTCGCCCCGCTCGTCGTCTAAGTAGTAGCACACGTACACGTACCAGTAGTATTCAACAACGCATTCTTTTACAATCACTATCACACACAAACTACCTAGAGCTAATAATCCATCAAATTTTAGTGGTACTGCATCCATCCTGTCCCCCAAGCCGCGCCCGCGCGCACCTCCCGTCCGTCGTCGCTACCGAACGCTTCGAACACCCTTCGCTCTGATTCCGTCCTCCCCATCCTCGCCGTCTCGCTCGCTCCATCGCCGTCCACGACCGACCCCGACGCCACCGCCGACTCCCCGACGTCCACCGCGAGCACGATCCACACCGTCGCGATCGCCGCGACGAGTATCGCCGTGAACACGCGGAGTAACACCCCTTCCGATGTCGTCGTCGTCGTCGAGCTCTTAGTCGAGTCAAACAGACGCTCGGGGGAATCGTCCCGTCGTTTGCGTCGATCGCGTCGACTCCCGAGAAGGCTCGAGCGCTCTTCGGTGGTGCGGCTCGGCTTGTTTCGTCGGAGATCGACGACGCCGAGGGTGAGTATGCGCAAGAGCGTAAACATGGAAGGAATGGATTGAGTTGAATTCCAACGCTTCGCGCACTGAGGCGTCGGTCGCCAAAGGCGGAACCCGGGGGTCTGACTAATATGACCGTCTATGCGTCGTCATCCTCCTGAGAAATTACTGAGCCCGACGAGGGATTGCGGGGACGCCGGGGCGCGACAGAGCGGGCACTCTGGTTTTTTCGTCGTCCATCCGGCGACGCAACGCCAACAAAAGACGTGGCCGCAGGGCGTGGCCGCGGGAAATCGACGCTCGGTGAGGCAGAGGGCGCACTTTGTCTTGACCAACGGCGATGACGACGACGACGACGACGGTTTACCATCGTCTATCGGTTGACCGAAAACGTCGAGTTTCGGACGATCGTCACTTTCGTGCGGTTCGACGCACGCGCGTCCGTCAAATTCCAACACGCGACTTTGCGAAGCGGCGCGGCGATTCGACGTCGCTTCGTCAGCCGAGTCGTCGGTAGAGCTCTGACTCCTACTGAACGCCCCGATGACATTCGCTAGGGTTTCTATGGAAACGACGGCGAGTTGAAACGCGAGAAACGCTCCGAGAATGGCATAACTCGGACGCTCTTCACCGGCGTAGGCACCGACAAAGGCGCGGCGAGCGCCGCTCGCTCGTCCGCTCCATTCGTAGTAGTCGCCGTAGACGTAAAACAAAGCCAAATGCGCGGCGTTCGCGAAGCCCCCGCGGGCGTCGATCGCTCGCGCGCCGTGTGAACGCTCAGGTTGTGCATTCCCGGACGTCGACGGCGTCGTTTCATCCTCGATGCGTTCACCGGCGAGCGCTAGCATGACCCGAAGCGCGCCGTCCAACGCGCGCGTCGCTCGACTGGCGCCCGATTGTCGCAACGTTGCCCCGCGTTCATAATTCCTAGCCACCACCCCACGCGCCGAGGTCAACGCCTCTTCTCCGAACGCATCCACCGCGAACCGTACGAACCGCGCCGACGCTCTCAGCGGTTTCCCATCGGCGCCCCGGGTGATCAAATCGCAATACTCCTCCCCGAGCGTTCGTCCGCCCCGCGACGACGTCAACGCAGGGTAAATGATTCGTCCAATCAAACGCAACGCCCGCGCGTGACGCACGGCGAATCGCGGACCGAACGCGCGCGTCGCGACGTCGTTGAACCTTTCCGCGACGAGCTGTGTCGCGTGATAAACGAACGGCGCGTCAGTCGTCGCCGAAATGCGAAATCGAAATGCGAAAAGTCGTTAGAGGTGCGGTGACGTACCGACGCGTACGTTTCATCCTTTTGCGCGGCGCGCACGATGTCCGGTTGCGCCGCGGGCGGGAAGCCCGGGACGGTAACGCCGGTGGTGCGCGTGACGCCACCGACGGCGGGTGGTGCTCGCGTCGGCGACATGGTTTCGTCGGCGTCGGCGTCACAAACTGAAGTTTGACGATGCACCGGCAGTGCGCGACGCGTCGTCACAACCGGCGCGTGCGATTCACCCATCCGTCGACAGACGGACGGTAAAGACGCGATGGACCGCCGTCGCGACTACGACCGCGCGGACGACGCGGGCGTCGTCGTGATTCCGCACGAAAAGGCGCCTGTGGACGCGCCGTTGACAAAGACAGTTTTGCGTCGTGGGGTCGAGGGTGGAGACGCCGCGCGCGTCGGGACGACGTGTTACGGTGCGTGCATTTCAGATGTTGGTTTTCGGGGGTTTTTGCCGGTCGATTCCGTTCGAACGTTGCGATGACGGGTGGGACGAAGACTGACTGAGTGGTTTCCGACGACGCGACGACAGTACACTTTTCGTTGAGAGAAAAGAACGACGAAGCGACGACGACGGATACGAGGAATAATGAACCGGTGCGGGACACGCGCGCGGATATGGAACCCATACAAATCGTGCTCGCGCGAAGAAATTCGCTGAATGACGACGCGCACGGTGGGAGAAACGCAGGGGCGAACATCGAGGCGATGGACGCGTGCGTGGCGACGATGACGACGGGCGAATGGGCGAGGTTCGACGTTCCGGCAGAGCTCGCGTACGGGGACACTGGCAACTTTTCGTTCCCGGCGGTGGGGAAGAATAAGAGGTTGATTCTCGAGGTGGAGCTCTTGGGTGTTCGAGGGAGTGAGGAAGAACCGGCGACGAGGCAGAGGGATATGACGTACGAGGAGCGAATCAAAGAGATTCGCGGGCATCGAACGCGAGGGAACGAGGCGTTCGCGTCGGGGGATAACGAAGGGGCGATACGCGAGTATTCAATGGCGTTGACGTATTTAGTAGAGGATTTCATGATGCAGTTGTTTGACAAGTATGAAGAGGAAGCGAACAAGGAGTACGCGTCGGTGCACGGGAATTTAGCCGCCGCCTATCTCAAAATGAACGCGTACGCCAACGTCGTCGAACACGTCGGGTACGTGTTAAAGGTGGATGAGAAGAACGCCAAGGCGTTTTATAGAAGAGGGAAGGCGCGCATGGGGTTGGGGTTGGAAGATGAGGCGCGCGAGGATTTACTGCGGGCGAAGAAGCTCACCGAGGATGCGGGCTCCAAGGACGTCAACGTGCTCAGAGCGTTGCGCGAATTGGAACAAGCTGTCAGAGACCGCGAGCGCGCGTCGTCCAAAGTGTTTCAGGGATTGTTCAAGACGGACGATGACGAAAATATGAGCGATGATGTTTCGGCAAACCCATCGCCGAACACGGAAGCCCGACCGCAATCGGACTCTGGAGAAGGTGGATTTTTCTCTCGCGTGTTTGGATGGCGAAGGTAACAAACGACGCAAACAGAGCGTTTTCACATTGAAACGCTCGTCTCGCTCGCCACAATCACGCCCATTCGCGCACCGATGAACACTGTCGATAGAGCCCAAGTGACTGGCGCGACCGCCATCTGCGCCATCGCCGCGGAATGCGGCGTGGATGTGTGCTTTGCGAATCCTGGCACTTCGGAAATGCACGTCGTCGGCGCGTTGAACGCTGCGTCGAGGGCACCCAATCCGATTCGAAGCGTCCTTTGTCTCCACGAGAACGTGTGCACCGGCGCCGCGGATGCGTACTCAAGAATCAAGGGTGAGTCTGGGGCGATGGCGATGACGCTGCTTCATCTCGGGCCTGGTCTCATGAATGGCTTGTCCAATCTTCACAACGCGAACAAGGGACGATCGTGCGTTCTGAACGTCGTCGGCGAAATGTCCACGTTTCACCGCGGTGCGGGCGCTCTGTTGGAGAGCGACATTGTAGCGCTCGCGCAAACCGTGAGCGGTGACTTCGTGTACTCAGCTGCACTTCCGAACTCGATACCGGATGAATTGGTAGACGCCGCCATCGCGGCGAACGCGAGAAACGTCGCCACGCTGGTGGTTCCGCACGATCGCACTTGGGAAGAGGTGTCCGCCGAAGCCATCGAAAGCGCGTTAAAACGCGCGCGCACGACGTTCAACGTTTCGAGGGCGCCGGTGCCGGTCGATGAAGGCACTCGAGGCTTTCTCAAGCAAATGATTGCGCGCGCGGCAGATGTGAGGCAAAAGGGTGGAAAATTTCTCTTCTACTTGGGAGGCAATTCGTGCAGAGAGCCCTCGATTCGAACGATGGGAAAGATTGCTGACGCTTTGGGTGCCGACGTGATGTGTGAGTGCTTCTTCACCGCGATCGACAGAGGCGGCGACCTCCCTCGCGTCAAGCGGTGTCCGTATTTACCGCAAGACGCCCGCGCGACGTTTTCCAAGTACGTCGACATCGCACTCGTGGATTGCCCGAAACCGCCAGTATCCATGTTTGGTTATCAAGACACGCCAAGTTCACTCATGCCTCAAGGCGAAGACAACTTGTGGGTGTTGGATCCATCGAAACTCGCCATCGCGGATGTCATTCGCGCGTGCGCTGAGGAAGTCGAGGCGTTCACCGGGAAATCATTCGTGAGTGACAAGCCAAACGTCAACGTCTTTGAACGAGTGGATGCCATGATCTCGGAAATTCTCGGCAACGTGACGATTGAAGATAAAGAGGAATCGCTCTGGAACTGCGGGTTGTCGAGTCGCACGGCGCTTCAAGTGCACGAGCGATTATCCAAAGAATTCGGCGTCACTCTGAACACCACCGTCGCGTTCAATTATTCATCCATCAAGACTTTGACGGAACACATCGAATCCAAGCTCGGCATCGACTCATCCGCGCGTCCACCGCCGGGGGTGACAACAACGACGATGGCACCAGCGGACACCGATGCTTCAGAAATCACAGGCGCGCTCACGGGTGACAAGGTTTGTAAACTCGTCGCGCGCGCGCAACCGCCGGGCTCGATTATCGTCGACGAATCGCTCACGTCTGGAGGCGCCTACTGGGATGCTTCGGCCCACTCACCGCAGTTTACGCACATCACTCTCACCGGAGGTTCCATTGGTTTTGCCAACGCTGCCGCCGTCGGCGCCGCTTTGGCTGCGCCTCGGGAACAAGTCATCAGTCTAATCGGCGACGGAAGCGCGAGTTACACGGTGCAAGCTCTCTGGACGCAAGCGAGAGAGAGACTCAACGTCGTTTCCATCATCATGAACAACCGTTCGTATCAAATTCTACGAGTCGAGATGGCTATGCAAGGCATCGCCGCTGGGAAAGTGTCGAACGCGCTGACGGATCTCTCTGCGCCAAACATTGATTGGGTCAAGCTCGCGGAGGGCTACGGCGTTCGAGGAGTGCGCGCGACGACGGCGGAGGAATTTCAAACCGCCTTGCGGGACTGTCTCGCGATGGATGGACCATCCGTCATCGACGCCGTGTTGGCGGATGTCTAAAAAGAAGAATCTAGTCGTCGGTACACTATTTCATTCAATTACAATTTCTTCATTCCATTCGTCGAACGCTATCCGTCGCCGCCTTTTTCAATTCAGCCGAGACGACGTTTGAAATGTACTTTCTACTCTGCAAGTATTTTTCGTTTTCGTCGCGCACGCGACTCTCAAGAGCGTTGGACACGTCGACGCATCGTTGTAGTTTTTCAGCGATTCGCTCCTCTTCGATTTCAGATTGATCGAGAAACCGCACGACGCCTTCGATGCCGTCAATCTTCGCCGCAACGTCACCTGATCGCACCATTCTACGCACCAGCGATTCCGCCGCGTCGACACCGCTCACGCTCAAAAGCCTCGCGACGTCTTCCAGCGACAGCGTCGAGTACGTCTGCGCCAGACGGCGCATTTTGACCATTTGCGCTCGTTCTTCGAGGAGCTCAACCAACCCGACGTTTCCATCTCTGGCAAACGCGTCTTCTCTGCGCGCCGCGATTGTCTCTCGAAGCGTCTCAATATTCCCACTCGCGAACGACCGCGCGAGCTCCGCGTACGCCTCGCACTCCAACGACGTCGTGTACCGCCGCACGGGTGCGCATACGTGATTCGGCAACTCTGGAACGTACGCCGATTTCGACAACAATCGCGACAAGACGTACTTTTTATACGCCGCGGCCGCTACGGCGCTCACCGTCGTCGCCGGCGTGGCGACAGCATTCATAAACTCCACCGCCGCGTCGTCGTACCGTCTCAACCCTAAAAGCACTCTCCCGCCGTAGTAACACGCGAGCAAGAAATCCGTCGCGGTTAAACCAGTCGACGACGGATCGGCTTCAAACATCATTCGCGTCGACGCCATGTTGGACGCCGCCGCGTCATCGTACATTTTCGCCTTTAGACACACCCGCAAGTAACACGCGTGCTGCGGCGTGCACGCCTCGATTCTACCATCCTGCACGAGCGTCACCGCCCGTCGCATCGCGGCAACGCACGCCGCAGGACCGTTCCCTCGACCATCGCACGCGAGCTCGCTCGCGACGCGACAACAACTCGCGAAGGCGCGCACGTCGCTTTGCACCTTTTCCCGGTTCGCCCTTTGACACATCTCCACCACGCGTCGAACGAACACGTCGTCGTTCGCATTGCGACGAGTATCGTCATCCGTCGTCGTCATCTCCACGTCGAACCCACCGAGATTCCGTTCCCTATCGCGCCTTCGCGCGTACGCCGCGGTGACCGCGTCGGCAAAGCTCCAACGCGCGTCGGCATCAACATCCATCGCTCGCGCGCTCGCCGCATCGACATCATTCCACCACGAAACGTCGCCGGCACCCGTGGTGTCGCGCATGGCGTCTTGGACGTACTTTTCAACGTCTGCGTGCGCCGCCGCGCGCGTCGCGTCGCCGTATTCATCGATGCGCGTCAATGTCGTTACACTCGGTGCTGAAGATTGTTGTTGTTGTTGCTGCTGCTTCCCGACGGGTGGTGGCGCGCGCGCCGCCGCGGACGACGACGACATCGTCATCCATGTTTTCGCCGCCGCGTCGCACATCGTCGCGTCGACTCTGGACCGACGCGCTTCGGCGAATGAGGACTGATTGCGTCCATTCAGCCGCTTTTTCCTTCAGTGACGTCATACAACGACACGACGACTTTGACGATGATGTTCAGCACGACGTTGACGACGACGCGCGTGGCGGCGCGCGTCGGTGGTGCGCGCGCGATGCGTTCGAAGAAACCAATTCCGGGCGCCTCGCGAGCGGTGGTTCGCGCGGTGTCGAACGAAGATGAATCAGAATCTGATGACGCTTCTTCCACTGTTGCGCTTGTCACTACCGACGCTGAAGAAGAACCGACGACGACGATGACGTACGAACTCCGATCGAAAACACCCCCGAAACGATTCACCGTGGCTGAGGGACAGCTCTTGAACGTCGCCACGGCGGCAGCGCCGCTCGCGTTGCGGTTATCATCCGGACTGCTTTGTCACGGGTACAGCGTAAAGCTGGCGGAGGACGACGCGGCGAAGGAGGGCGAGTACGCCGTGTTTTCAGCTGGTGGCCGTCGCGTCGTCGAAACGTCGCTCGTGGGAGCGCTTCCGAGACCGGAGAAACCGTTGAAGCTGTATCAGTTTCAGGGTTGTCCTTTTTGCCGTAAAGTGCGCGAAGCCATCGTGTCGTTGGATTTGGACGTGGTCGTGTTTCCGACGCCGAAGGACGGACCCGAGTACAGAGAGTTTGTTCGCGCCGAGGGTGGTAAGGCGCAGTTTCCCTACCTCATCGATGAGAACACGGGGACGAAAATGTACGAGAGCGACGAAATCATCGCTTACTTGTTTGAAACCTACGGACCGGGCAAGGCAAACGTGGATTTTGCATTGAACGCTGGAGCGTTGACGAGCGTGACGGCTGGATTGGGCATGTTGCCACGTTTAGGAAAAGGTTCGGCGTACAAGCCGAGCAAAAAGCCGACAGACATGAAACCAATCGTGTTTTGGGCATACGAAGCGTCACCGTTTTGCGTGCTCGTCGCGGAGAAGCTTTGCGAGCTCGAGCTTCCATACATGCAGCGAACGTGCGGGCGCGGCTCGCCGAAGCGACAAGAACTGTTTGAGAAGCGAGGCACTTTCCAAGTGCCTTACATCGAGGACCCGAACACGGGCATCGCAATGTTTGAGTCTGCCGATATCATCGCCTATCTCGAAGAGACGTACGCAGCATGATCAACACGCACTCATTTAGAGCATTCATTCATTCGACTTACATCGCTTGTAAAACAAACGCATTTACATTTTTCGTCTGTCTCTGTCTCTGATCTTCGCCATCGTCGTCGTCGTCGTCGTCGTCGCCGTCGTCGTTAAATTTCATTTCAATCTAAAAGTGCTACTCAACGCTTGGAATAAATCGGGGGATCGCCAGAGGTGACGCGGCAAAATTTGAGCAATTGGCTCTCGATGGTTTCCCCCGGACGCTCCTGGCCCTCGAGGTACGGCTCGAGCTCGGCCAACGTCCACTTTGGTTTGGTTTCCCACAACGCGCGGAATCGATCCGCGGGTTCAGACGGAAGCTCGCTCGCGATGAGCGTCGTGACAAAGGCTTCGTTGGCGCGATCCGGGCGTTCGATAAGCGCGAGTCCGGATAGGTACTCCTCCTTCGCCGTCATGGAATCGAGACTCACTTCGGCGAGTTTGGCGTTCAACGTCTCCATCACTTCGCTTAAACGCCACTGTTTCACGCCGATGCCAGAGCGCAAGATGGGCTCGAGCATGGCGCGGCATACCCGCTTTTCGTCGAGACACCACGTGGCGCCGTCTTCGTTGCGATCACCAAAAGCTTGGAGCGTGTTCAAGATGACTTCTCGAATGAAACCATCCGCCGTCATCGTCACCACGACGTCATCCTCTGGCACCGCGCTCGTCGTCCACCCGTTCCCACCAATCGTCACCGCTAACATGCTCAACGCGTGTAATCTATACCCGGCATCCACGCCCCGCCATTTCCCACCAACACAAAGCGCGTGTTCGTCCTCCAAACACCGCATAATCTCCATCTCGCTCGCCTGCACGGTTTCATCCAACTCTTCAAACGTATAACCGGCGTCGTTCGCATCCGTATCCATCGCGTCCGTATCCGCGCCCCCAACTCCATACGCCACGCTCGCCAGCATATCCCTCAACCGTTCTAACCTCGGCGCGATTTCCGTCAAGTCTAAATGCGAGCTCTTTTGCGCTCGAACCGTCGCTCGCTTCTTCGTCGGCGCGACGTCCGCTTCACCCATCCGTCGCGTCTCCGCCACGACCGTCTCCCCACCCCGCGTCTCACCGTCCAACGGCGGTCCAACCAATAAAATCTGATTCGACGTCTCCACCCGTTTCACCTGATACGTCTTCGTCTTCGTGCACACCACGGCGACGTCGTCCGGTCCACCCTTGAACGCGATCGACCCGTCTGATTTTAAAATCTCATTCAAAACGTTCGGGTCGATCTCCAACAGTTCGATGTCGTCCCGGTCCACGCCGGCGGGGTCGAACTCGAGGTTGAAACTCTCCCCGTCCGCCGTCGTGAATTCCCCGTCGACGAACGCCTCGGTCGCCGCGGGATTGGTCATTTTTCGTCGTCGGTTTCGACGTGTCGCGTGTGACGAGCGCCACTGTGTGACGCGAGCTCTTCGCGATTCGGTTCAGTCATGGCGGGCTCGAGCAGGGAGGAACGGCGGAAACAACGCGAGTTGGAGGAGGGGCGAAAGGTGCGTGATCATTCTCGTTCGCGCGCACCGCGGTGTTCGGGCGGGCGACGTGCGCGCGGCGGTGGACGTGCGTGTCGTCACGGACGGCGGTGCTTTGAGGCTTTTTTAAGAGTTGACGACGCGGCGGCGACGACGACGACGACGACGACGACGGCGACGCGAACGGGTGACTGACTTGCTTCCTTTTGTTTTTCCTTTCGTCGTCGTAGGCTGGGTTGATTCCGCACGAGGTGGATGAAGACGGGAACGCGATAAACCCGCACATTCCGCAGTTCATGGCTGCGGCGCCGTGGTACCTGAAACAAGACGGACCGGGATTGAAACACCAAAAAGCGCCGGTGAAAGAGGCGGAGAGCGGTGGTTGGTACAAACGCGGGACGACGGGGACGCGGGCGACCAAATTTAGAAAAGGAGCGTGCGAAAATTGCGGGGCGATGACGCACAAGAAGAAGGACTGTATGGAGCGCCCGCGCAAGGTGGGCGCGGCCAAGTCGCAAAAGGACATTGCGCCGGATGAATACATTCAACCCGATCTCAAGCTTGGGTTTGAGAGCAAAAGGGATCGATATAATGGGTTCGATACGAATGATTACGCCAAGGTGGTGGAGAGGTACGAGGCGGCGGATGCGTTGAAGCAAAAGTTGGCCAAGCAAAAAGAATTGGAGAAGGCGTTCAAGCGAACGCAAAAGGCAGAGGGTGAGAGAAGCGAAGACGACGAGTCGAGCGATGACGATAGCTCTAGCGATGAGGATGACGACGCCAAGGTCGGTGATAAGGGGGCTATGGGATTCGATAACGTGAAGCGAGCCGTGAGAGCGCCGGGTGGAGGCGCGTCGGGTACGGTGAGAAACCTTCGACTTCGCGAGGACACGGCGAAATACCTTCTCAACTTGGACGTTGACTCTGCGTATTACGATCCTAAAACGCGCTCTATGCGAGAGAATCCGACGCCAAACGCTGATCCCAAGGGTAATTTCTTCAAGGGTGACAACGCGGCGAGAAATGATGGCGCTGTGGTTGAGTTTGAGCACATGAACAGGCACGCGTGGGAGCAAGCCGAGGCTGGGACGAGCGGCATTCACATGCAAGGCGCGCCGTCTCAGGCTGAAGCGCTGTACAAGCAATTCAAGGAGAAGAAGGAAAAGCTCGCGGGTCAAAACAAGCAGAACATCATGGAAAAGTACGGAGACGCGAGCGCTGGGAAAGCGTTACCAGACGGCTTGGCGTTGGGCCAAACGGAGCAATACGTCGAATACGACAGGGCGGGTCGGCTCATCAAGGGCACGGAGAGACAGACTGCGCGAAGCATCTACGACGAGGATGTGTACATTCAAAATCACACATCTGTGTGGGGGTCGTTCTGGCAAGCCGGGCAGTGGGGTTACGCGTGCTGTAAGAGCATGGTGAAGAATTCGTATTGCACCGGCTCGCAGGGCATCGAAGCCGCGCAAGACTCGGCGGCGCTCATGGCGAATAACATTGAGAACAAACGCGCTGCCGAAGAGGCGGAGGAGAAGCGTAAGAAATCTCAGCTCGACGCGACGACCAAACCGAAGGACTTGTGGGGCTCTGAAGTCAAGGATGACGTCGAGCTCGATCCGAAGAAACTCCTCGAGGCTTTGAAGAGACAAGACGAACGCGTCGAGGAATTGAAGAGAGAAGGCGAAAAGGGTGGAAAGAAGCGCGGTTACAACGTGGAACACGACGAAGTGGTCACCGCAGAAGATATGGAGGCTTATAGAATGAAGAAGCGTGCCTTTGAGGATCCCATGAACAAGGCTTCGGGAGCGGGGACGGATGGATACGACATGGTTTGATCTACGTAAAATTTTTTGTATTGCTGATACGGTGTACTCTTAACTATTCCCACACAACCTCCTCCGATCTAAGCGATCACGGCTAATTCGTCGGCGACGCCGCCAGTCTCCACGGCGGCGCTCACCTTGTCGATCCAGCCGTCCAAACGACTGGCGAGTTCGGCAATTTGAGAACGAAGTAAAACGCGCGGTTGCACCCACGTGATGATCACCTTGCTTTCGACTTGATCGATAATGCCTTCAATCAGGTGCACGCTCAGCGCCTTCATCAACAGGTACTCGACACCATCGACGTTGAGCTTCGTCTTGGCTGCGATGTCGCTCAGAGAAATCTCTCTGTGATCCGCGGGTAAGTGGAAGATGATTTGCAAGAGGGAGAGAATGGTAATCTTTTCTCTGAGCTTGCGCTCGTTCGCCACCAACGCCGGCTGCGCGTTGAGCGCCGCCGCGTGCTTAACGCACAGTTGATCGTACTCGTGCAAATCACCCTCGTTGAACGCCTTGACAACATCCAATAACCAAACAAACTGCCCGCCCTCGAGGCTCTCGATGATGGGATGCGCCAAGAGCTCGGCGAAATTGTACACGTTTTCGCCCAACAGCGCGGCGAGGCACAAATCCACGCTGAGCGCCACGCGCGTCTCCAACGGAAGCATCTCACACGACACGTACGCGAGGTACAACATCCCATCCTTGTAAAAATCAGCGTACTGCTCCTTCACCTTGTGATACCTACTCGCCACGTAATGAAACGCTGCGCTCACGCTCGGATCCGGCGCGCTCAATGCCTCCAACGCCGCCTTATCACCCTCTGTGATCGCCCTCTTTGCGTAATCCAAATCCCCATCCAACAACTTTAACAACGTCACGTGCGACGCAATATACACGCTCGGTTCCTCCGCATCGCTCCCATGCGCCGTTTTCAACCTCTCGCTCGTCTTTATCAAGAAGTCCATCGCTCGCGTTCGATTCGCGTACCCGTCCGACACCGCCACCGCAATATGCGCGCACTTTAACGGATTCATCCGTCCCTCAACGTCCTCGACGACGTGCGCGTACAACTCCATCAACCCTTCCGCCCCACCGACGTCCGCTCCGTTCGCCACGCACCGCTCCAACTCGAGCGTGAGTTCGTGCCACAGTTTACGATTTCTGAGATCCTCGATGCGTTCGTACACCGCCTTCCCGTTCGGTGTCACCGACGGGTCCGCGATGCGTTTTCGCAGGTACATCGTCGCCGCGTCCTCCATCGCGCGCGTCGTCGTGCGTTTTATGCAACCGCGCCTTTGGTGTGCCGTCGGCGCGCGTCGTTCAGTGCAGATCATCGTCTTGATGCGCGCCGAACCAACCGACAAAAAACCCACTCACCCTCACTCATCGACGCGCGACGACGACGACGCGCACCGACGAGACGCAAACCCGCCAGTTAACGAAGCGAATAAACACCCATTCATGTTACGCCGGGCGCTGCGCACCGCGATCGAGGCGGGCGCGTCGACGCGACCGTCGGGAATCTTCGTGCGATGCGACCGAAAGAGGGTTGACTTTGGCTCTGGTGCGTCGTGTTCGTCGTCGTACGCGACGAAAGCGGGCGCGAATGAAGATGCTAAAGCCGGCGGCGAAGACGACGTCGCGGCGAGACTGTCGAACGCGCCCGAACCCACCGCTGGTCGAAGGTCGGAACCACCGGCGAGGTTGACGCGAGACAGGTTGTATTACCCCGGACAGTCGTACGACGCGAGCGACTTGGCGGCGCCGACGAGCTCGAAGAGCCGACCGGTGAGACACACGGCGGCGGCGAAGACGGAGAAGAACCCGATGAAGGGGAAAGGGGTGGAGAAGACGCTGTTGGAAAAGGCGACGTACGAGGATGCGAGGTTTTTGACGACGTTTTTGAGCGATACGGGGAAAATTTATCCAAAGCGACGGCTGGGAGTGAGCGCGAAGGCGCAGAGGAAGATTTCGAGAGTGATCAAAACGGCGAGGCAGATGGGGATTTTACCGTACACGCAGAGGTTACCGCAGTTTCAGCGCGCCAGGGGTAACGACGCGTAGGGTGTGATATTTTTTAGGGTGAGGATGTTTGTTTAGTCGAGTTTCGCGCGGCGCCGTGACGAGCGCGCGAGCGGTTTTAATTCAACAATCGATGCTAGTCATACAACAAATTCGCGCGCACACAGTCTAAGCCGCCTCCGTCGACATCCCGAGCATCGCTCGAAGCGCCGATCGCACCTCTTCCGCCGCTTCCGCCGCCTCCACCGCCTCTCTCTCCTTGGTCGCCAGCTCTCTTTTCGCCTCTGCGCGTTGTCTCGACGCGCACGCTCTCGCCTCCTCCACCGTCATCTCCGCCTTAAACCCGAGCCCGACGTCCACGTATACCCTCGACGCGTCTCGCACGCGCGCTCGCGCGCGAATCTCACCCCCGACGTCCACGAGCGCGTCGAACCCGTCGCCGCCGCCGGTTCCAATCGTCTCCAGTTTTTCCAAGAGCTCTTCCCACGCGTCGACGTCCTCCTTCGCCTCGTCCGCGACCGAGCGCGCTAGTCGCGCCGCGGGTTCCAAACGCGTTCGAAGCGTCGTCGCCGCGCGTCGCGCGAGCGCGTCGGCCGTCGTCGTCGACATCGGTCGCGTTCTGACGTCGGTCCGCGGTGTTCAAACGCTTCGTTGCAAGTCAGTCACATCGTCATACTTCGTCTGACACCACCGTCCGACGCGCGACCGAGCCGACGACACTGGCGACGCGCGATGCGAACGATGCAAACGCATTCGACTCGGTCGCTGACGTGCTCGTCGCCGTCGACACCGACGCGACGACGCGCGGCGAGACCTTTCCGTGGAAGCAGAGGTTGTTGCGCAGTCCAAACCACCGAGGCAAGCGACGACGCACCGCGCTCGAGGATCGCCATCGACCGGCGCGCGCTCGTCGCGTCGGCGTTGACGTTCGCATTAACTGCGAGCGTGACTGGTGCGGACGGCGCGGCGCGGGCGGACGATGGGTTCACGTCGACGAAGGACGGCGTCAAGTTTCGCGACGTTCGCGCGGGCGACGGGCAAGAGGTGTACGCGGGCGACGCCATCGTGATTCTCTTCTCCGCTCGCGTGCTTCCGAGCGATGGGTCGGACGTCGATAAACGCAAATTACAGGACACGTTTGATCCGTTCATCGTCGGCGGCGCTGGGACGTCCATGTCGAAGGGGTTCAAGTTGGAAATCGCGTCGCCGACGAATGACATCCCAGAAGGATGGGAGCGAGCGTTCGAAGGCGACGGAGCCGCGATGCCTCGGGCGAGAATCGGAACGCATCGCATCGTGAGGATTCCACCGGCGTTGGCATACGGGGATAGAGGACATCACTGTCGAGACGGCGTGCGTGGGGCGTGCGAGGTGAATCCAGGAGAGAGCGTGGAGATTGATTTTGAGATTTTGCGTTTTACGTAAACAAACTCTGTCCTCTACGACGCGTGTTTTACAATTGTTATTTTATTAACTCAAGGTATTGATGACTGCATAAACGTCCGTCGCTTTTACTCTTCCGACTGCTTAGTCTTCTGCTCCGCGAGCGCGCGTTTCTTTTGCATCCACTTTGGTTCCGGCGGTTTCATAAACGACGAAATTGATTCGGGTGTAGTGCCTCTCGATTTAACGACGAAAATCTTATCCTCCGCCGCACACGCACTCATCGCTACGACGTGTTTCTTCTTTCCATCTGACACCAAAAAAGTCAAGACTTCGAGGAAAACGACGATATCCGGGCGCTTCAAATCAACCTGAAGCGTGACATTTGGATGCGTCTTTTTCAACCCGTCTTCAATCGCTCTGGCGACGCGAGGCACGAGAACCGATTTCTTATGCGCTCCCGGCGCATCCTCGTTTGAAACCACCGCGTCGTTACACAAACGCTTCGCGTACGCCACCGCGAACCGCAATTCCTCGCGTGAGAACAACCCATCCACTCTTAAGTCCGCCGCTCGAATGATTTCGGCGCACGCCGACGCCATTCGCGCGTCATCCTCCAAATCAAACGCAGCATTCACCGGATAAATCTTCTCCACAAACCTCGACCCGGGATCCACACCCGACCGCACAGACTCCAACGCTTTTGACGCCATCCTCGTCGCGTCTTCGATCGCCCCAGAACCACTCGGAACGCCCAACATCACGAGCAACGCGCCTCTACACGGCAACTTGGCCACCTTCAACCTCGCCCCGCTTTCCGCCGCCGCGTTCAACATCCTCAACGCGTCCGCCGTCGCGCTCTTCTCCCTCCCGAACGCGCACGTCACGACGAACCCACCGGTGAATTCATCCGACGTCAGCAATCCATCCGCCGGCGCGTACTCGTATCTCGCAAAGTCTTCCACAGCCGCCACAGTTTCGGCGTAGTCATCAACGTCACTCTTCATGCGTTTCTGAAGCGGCGCTTCATCCGCGTCATCTCCCGCGTTCGCCGCCGCGAGATCTACGGGCGCGCGTCGACGCATCTGCGCCTCAGCCGCGCGACGGAGCGACGCGAGCGCGTCCGGGTTCGACATTTCGTTCGGCACGACGACACGCACGTTTTGACGCATTTCAGTTCTTTGTTGCGATGGTTCAGCGTTTCTGTTTTGTATCTGTAAACAGTGTGAAGTTTGGCTTTCCCGCCAAAACGATTGTTTGTTTGCGCATTCACTCGCTCGACAAAACAACGCGACGCAGAGCGGCGCCGGGCGAACCCGTGTCGGTCGGTTCGCGAGAGCAAAAGTAACGTGACCGGCGGATGCGTCGACGGATCGCGGGAGCGGTGATGTCGGCGCGCGTGGAGATGGGAGGTTTGCGTGTTCCAACAGCATGGAACACGTCTCGTAATAAGATGATTAGCCGAGCGTCGCGGACGCGCGCCGCGCGAACGGACGCGAAATGGGGATTGAGAGAGCGTCGAGGCGGTGGTGAAGGGATGTTCGGGATGCGGCACGCGCGTGGGTTGGTGAGCGGTGCGGCGTCGGCGTCGACGTCGACGGAGGCGGAGGCGAGAGGCGGAGAGGCGTCGACGAGCGCTTCAACGAGCGGCGTACGCGCGCCGTTCGAACCGTCTGGGGATCAGCCAGAGGCGATCGCTCGGTGTAAGCACTTGTTGGAGGAGGAGAAGCGGCGGTTCGTGTGTTTGCGTGGGGCGACTGGGACGGGGAAGACGTTTGTGGTTGCCAACGTGTTGTCGGCGTTGGAGAAGCGACCGGCGCTCGTAGTCGTGCCGAATAAGACGCTCGCGGCGCAGGTGGCGCGAGAGCTTAGAGCGTACCTCGGCGAGACGCATCGCGTAGAACTTTTCGTGTCGCACTTCTCCGTGTACGTGCCAGAGTCGTACTCTAACGGGAGATACACGGAGAAACGAAGCGCCGTCGATTCAGACTTGGACGCATTGAGACACAGAGCGACGAGAGCGTTGGTGGAACCGGGCAAGCCGCCCGTCGTCGTCGCAAGTGTGAGTTGTTTATATGGTTTGGGCTTACCGACGGACTACGTCGATGCCGCGCTCACGGTTGAGGTGGGGACGTCGGCGTCAAAGCACGGGATTGATGGAGTCGAAGATAAACTGAGAGATGATTTGTTGTACGAGCGCGTGATGCCGTACATGGATGTCGAGCGTGGCCAGTTCAGGCGCGGAGGTGCGCCAGACGACGATAATTGCTTCGATGTGAGAGTTTGGCCTCCATATTTAGAGACTGCTCTCGACTTGCGTGTGCGCGGAGATGATGGCGTCGTGGTTTCGTGCGAGAGTAACGGACGGCTGTTAGACAAGTTGACAATTTGGCCTCGCGTGCACTACATCACGCCAGCCGAGCGTCTCAAACGCGCGCTCGTGAGCATCAAGGATGAATTAGACGAACAAATGAAACAACTCAAGTCGCAAGGCTGCGCCATCGAGGCGGACAGACTAGAACAACGGACGACGGCTGACTTGCAGCTGTTGAGAGAGCTCGGGTGGTGTCCGGGGGCGGAGCACTACAGCAGACACCTACGAGGATCGAAACCGGAAGAGCCTCCGGTGACGCTCCTCGATTACTTCTCTTACAAAGCGGATGCAGAGAGCCCCGATCAACGACGGGACTGGTTGCTCATCGCGGATGAGTCTCACGTCATGTTGCCGCAACTGAGAGCCATGTACGGCGGCGATAGAAGCCGAAAGACGGCGCTCGTCGGGGCGGGCTATCGCCTGCCTTCAGCCTTGGACAACCGTCCGTTAAAGAGTGAGGAGTTTTGGCAGCGCGTCCCGCAGGCGCTATTGGTGAGTGCTACTCCCGGTGACATCGAAACAGAATGGGTTGGAGGCAAGACGAGCGACTCGATGGTCGACATGGTGGTTCGGCCGAGCGGCGTCCTAGACCCACCCGTGCACATCATCGGGAAAACGAATCAACTCGAAACGTTGGCGCATCGCGTGAGCGAAAAGGCTAACGCGGGTGAGCGTTCGTTGGTGTGCGTTCTCACAAAGGCTGATACCGAAGACTTGTCGACTTACTTGAATTCTCAGGGAATTCGCGCGGATTGGGTCCACTCTGAATTGACGGCGCCACAGCGTGCAGAAAAGTTATCAAAGCTTCAACAGGGCGAACTCGATTGCATCGTCGGTGCACAACTTCTTCGTGAAGGTTTGGATCTTCCGTCGGTATCCCTCGTAGCGATATTAGATGCCGACATTCCTGGTTTTATGCGCAGCGCGAGATCGCTGATGCAAATGGCTGGGCGAGCCGCGAGAAACAAGCACGGTGAGTGCATCCTCTTCGCCGATAATGTCACCGGCGCGATGCGCGAGATGATGGAAGAAGTCGACCGCCGTCGTGAGAAGCAGCATAGACACAACGTCGCGAATAATTTAGTTCCAGAGACAGCCACTCTCGGTTCATCGACGTCGACCCTCTCGCTCTTTGAAGTGATGGCGGACGAGATTGAGAAAGAGAAGGAGAAGTGGGCCGTCGAACAATCTGCTGCGCTCACACCCAAAACATCTGACGTGGACGACGAAGCGGTTGAGAAGGCTTTGCGAAGCTGGAGGAAACGTCGCGAAGGAGGAGGTGTCCGCCCAGGCCCGAAACCTTCAGACGCGCAAAAAGTAGTCGAAATCGACACGAGCGAGAGACTCGTCGCAGAGACGGTCCTCGACGCTTACGGTATCGATGCGACGCACGTCGAGCGATTGCGACGACTTTCTCGAGATATGCCTTCCAAAACGGGCGTCTATCGCTGGATTGACGAAAACGGCAAAGTTCTGTACGTCGGCAAGGCGAAGAATTTGCGCAACAGAACTGCGCATTACCTCGCACCAGCGTTGATTCAGTCATCGCCACGACATCGAAAGCTGCTCGCATCTGCTCGAAATCTTGATTCCGTGTTAACACCTGGTGGCGAAGCCGACGCTCTCGCTCTCGAGGCGAGGTTGATTCAACGCGAACGCCCCGCGCTGAATATTTTATTGAAGGACGCGCCGAAACCGGAAAGTGCGAGGATCATTCTCACGTCGTCCGGGGCTGAAGGACGCATCTTCGTCGCTAGATTCAAAAACGAGTACGAATCGGAAAAGGCGGAGCGATTTTGGACCCTACCGACGCGTGAAGCCGCAAACAGAACGCTGGCACTACTAGAACGAACTCTAGATTTGAGAGGTGTATCATTCCGTTCGCGTTTCGGCGAAAAGACTGCAGTTGCCGAATGGCAGTTTGTCTCCAAAGTGGCTTCGTTAGTTCTCGACGCAAAGTACGACGAAGCGGTGGAGCTTTTGGAAGGCAGAGGCAATATGGCCGGTGCTTTAGAACTGCGCATACGCGCACAAGAAGAAGCGGAGCGTGGTGAAGGTTCTCGCGGGTCGCTCGCCGCGTTGCTTCAAGCCGATTCCGCGGCAAAAAAGTGGAACATGGATGTCATCGCCGCCGCTAGCAGTGGCGGAGCGAGTTGTGAGGTCAAAGTTATCAAGATAAGAGACGGTACCATCATAGACGTTCTTGGCGCGAGCATCGAGCTTCCGGATACGAATGTCGATGACACCATTTCTGAAGCAACCTTGGCTGAGGCGGCGCAAATCGTTGCTGAACAAATGTACGCGAGCGAGGATGCAGACCATCCAGACGTCGTGTACGTTCCACACAAGGTTGCCGAACCAGAGACATTGCGCGCGTCTCTCAAGTCTCTCGGCATCGGCTCGAGTGGCGCGACGAAGAAGGGCAAAGTTCTTCAGCATGGCGCCGCCAAGGAAGGCTCCCTACTGGCGGCGCTCGCTGACATGGCGCTCGAAAACGCGAGCGAATCCGCGCGTTCCACTTCCGTCAAGACGGCGGCAGCGCTCTTACTGAAGGACGCTATAGGTATGTTTGAATCTCCGAGCACTATAGAAGGAGTCGACGTATCACACCTCGCCGGACAAAATGCGGTGACGAGTTTCGTGAGATTCGAAGGCGGGTCCCCGGCGCCGCTGAAGCACAGACGTTACGAACTGAGCGACGCGGTGACGCCGAGCGACGACTATGGTGGAATATCAGAGTCAATCGCTGCGCGTCTCAAGTCGAAGAGCAAGCTCCCTGATCTCATTCTCATCGATGGAGGCGTCGGCCAGCTCACCGTCGCCGCGACGGCGCTCATCGAAGGCGGAGTACATATATCCAACATGTTCAACGACGAAGACGACAAAGTGGGCGCAAGCGCGCGTACCGATGGTAGACGAACCGTCGCCCTCTGTGCCCTCGCCAAGGGCCGCAGTTCCGGCGAGGAAGCCCTCTGGATCCCGTCTCTCTCCCCTGGCGGCCAAGTTGTCGGCGTCAAAGTCGACGACGCCCGAGTGGAAGCCCTCAAGCTTCTTCGCTCCGTTCGCGACAGCGCCCACAGCGTCGCCTTGGGAGCACACAGAACTTTACGTCGGCGCCGAAACCTCGCCGATCCGGGCGAAGACGAGCGCGTGCGAGCGCTCGTGGGTTAAAATGTCGCCCGCGTCGCATTGTAACAGCACACACATAACTGTTTACACATACACGAACGAAAAAGCCGCCAGCACTACTCGATTTTTTTGAAACCCCGAACGCAACGCGACGTCGCTGTTCGACACACGCACACGCGACATGTCCGCCGCCGCCCCCGCCGCGCTCGCCCGAGCGCTCGCCCGCGTCCCGTCACGCGGGACCACGACCCCGAACCGCCGATCGACCGCGCTCCGCGCCTCGCGTGAGCGCGTCTTTGCGCCGCAACAGCTCGCGCTCGATGACCTCACGGCGCTCTCCCCGCTCGACGGTCGCTACGCGAGCAAGACCTCGGCGCTTCGCGATGCATTCAGTGAGTACGCGCTCATCCGTGCGCGCGTCTACGTCGAAGTCCGCTGGTTGCAAACGCTCGCGTCGATTCCAGAGGTGGTCGAGGTGCCGCCACTGAGCGCCGAAGCGAACGCGTTTTTGGAGTCTTACTTGGCCAACTTTTCCCCGGAAGAAGCCGCCAAGGTGAAGACTGTGGAACGCACGACGAACCACGACGTCAAGGCGGTTGAGTACGTGCTCAAGGATGCGTTGATGACGCAACCGGAGCTGGCGAAGATTATGGAGTTTACGCACTTTGCGTGCACGTCGGAGGACATCAACAACTTGAGCCACGCGCTTATGCTTCGCGATGGTGTGGCGACGCTCAAGCCGGAAATGACCAAGATTGTCGATGCGATCGCCGCCATGGGTGTCGAACACGCCGCGACGCCGATGATGAGCAGAACTCACGGTCAACCGGCGTCCCCGACGACGCTCGGTAAGGAGTTGGCCAACGTCGCGTACCGCATGGCTCGTCAAGTCAAGCAGCTCGATTCCATTCCGTTGTACGGTAAGATGGCGGGTGCCGTCGGTAACTACAACGCACATATGTCTGCGTACCCGAACGTCGACTGGCAAGCGGTTGCGGAAAAGTTTGTGACGGGACTTGGACTCGATTTCAACCCATACGTCACTCAAATCGAGCCGCACGACTACATGGCGGAACTCTTTGCGTGCATCGAGCGCTTCAACACCATCGTTCTCGACTTTGACAGAGACATCTGGTCTTACATTTCCATTGGCTACTTCAAGCAAAAGACCATCGCCGGTGAAGTTGGTTCTTCCACCATGCCCCACAAGGTGAACCCAATTGACTTCGAAAACTCTGAAGGTAACGTCGGTCTCGCCAACGCCGTTTTTGTTCACCTTTCTCAAAAGCTTCCGGTCTCCCGCTGGCAGCGTGACTTGACGGACTCTACCGTCTTACGTAACATGGGCGTTGGCTTCGGTTACTCCATTCTCGCTTACCAATCCACCTTGAGAGGCATCGGTAAGCTCGAAGTCGCGGCTGACGTCATGGCGAAGGACTTGGATTGCAACTGGGAAGTCCTCGCTGAGCCGATCCAGACTGTGATGCGCCGCTACGCCGTTGAAAAGCCGTACGAAAAGTTGAAGGAGCTCACGCGCGGTCGTCGCGTCGATGCCGAGGGCATGCGTGAGTTTGTGTCAAAGCTTGACATTCCGGAGGAGGGAAAACAAGGTCTCATGGCTCTCACGCCGGCGACTTACATAGGTAACGCGACGGCTCAAGCCAAGGATATCCTTAACAAGCTTGCCGAAATCAAGTAAATCGTTGTTGAGTTATAGACAGGATAGGGCGATTGTCATGAGAGAAAGCTTTCTGCTTATCAAAATGCTACCTAAAATTTCTAAAATTGCACGTGTTTCGACGCGCTCGAGTTTTTCAATTTTGACTGGTATCTCTGCCCCGCCGCGACATCGTACTTGAGCCCGAAAGAGCCCGTCCCGAGGTCCACGGTGCGCCCAACGACGATTCGGGACGACGGAGAGCTCAGTGTATCCGTTTCTCCTCGTATGGTTGCATCTGTCAAGAAAGCCGTTGCGGTTTCGTATGACATCTTGAGGAATGGTGATGTGCTCTTTTCGATACCAGATCGGTTACACGGACGATACTCACCCTGTTGGGTCATGAAATCGCCGATGAGAGACAAGTGTCGGCTATCGACACCGATACCGTACACGGCGAAGACGGCTTGCACCTCGCTGACAAGTGTTGCGCGACCGGCTTCGACGCCAAAAGTCTGCATAATGTCCCACACAGAGTTTGACTTGATGTTGTTGACATCGATCAAATCAGAGTGCGACCAGGCGGCGGCGAATGAAATACCATCCGTCTGAACAGAGAGCGGCTGTTTACCAGTCGGGTCTTCGCTCGCCGGCTTGCCGATGATGAAGGTTTGCTTGATACCTGGCGTTTCGCGGATCACCGTCTTGACGGCGGCTTCTCGCGCGAGCTCGAGGACGAGAACGTTGGGCGAACAGATACCAGCCGGGACGGTAAACTCGATAGAACGAGTTTCGGCATCAACGGTCATCAAGTCGACAACTTCTTGACGCGTGATTTGCACACCTACGTTCGAAGCTTCAATCTTCTTTTGCTTGGCGCTCGACTTCTTCTTGGCGCGGCCGTCAGACGAGTCATCAGAGTCACTCTCTTCGCCATCGTCATCTTCGTCAGAAGATGAATCGGATTCTGAATCGCTGCTATCTGCCTCATCCTCATCAGCCTTGCGTTTTTCCATCTTTCCACCTTCTTCGACTTCGTCGTCGTCGTCATCATCTTCGTCTGAGGCGTCGCCGTTGACTTCAAATTTGACCTTCTTACCCGACGTTTTCATCTCGTCATCGCCGTTATCATTCGACGTTGATCTCGGCTCAGTCGTGCCCTCCATTGGACCCGATGCGTTCTTGACCACGACGCCCTTACCCTTGCTCTTCTTCATCTCTGATCCAATTTTGCTGACGAGCATCGGCGCAAAGGTGTGCTTGACGGCTCGAGTAAATTCCTTAAAGCTCACCTCGTTCGCATCGTTTCCATCTTTACCTTCACGCATCTCGACTCTGAATGTGTACAAACGGGAGAGTCGTCCATCTGGGCCAATACCGTAGTCTTTAATCTTCACAGTCAACTTGGTGACGAGTTCAGCCATGATCACGCGGCGAAGTCGACGGCATAACGTCTCTGCGTATTCCTTTGTCCTGAATTGCTCCCTCAGCGGGAGCACCATAACCGGGGTAAGGAGCTTCTTTGAAGCCGCCATGAGCAACTCGCGAAGGCGTGGAATACCCAAGGTGACGTTTGCTTCACCACGGCCAGCAAAGTGGAATGTGTTGAGCGTCATTTGTGTGGACGGCTCGCCGACAGACTGCGCCGCGACGACACCGACGGCCTCACCTGGTTGCGCAATGTTGGTCAAATATTGCATATTCATCAACATCGCGAATTCTTCGGAAGTCAAACCAGACTTGGAAGCCAGCGAGACAGCGGAACCCTTCGTCTTATCATCCGCCCAGTATCCCTTTGGTCGAGATTCGATAAACTCCTTGAGATCGGCGCTGAACTTGTCTGGAAGAACACCTAGTTGATCACCAAAGTTCTCCATGGAAAAACGGGGAAGATCGTCTTTGCGGGCGATTTCAGTGAGAACTTTCTTGTTCAATTTATTCAACGACGGCAGGAGTTCAATCGCCTTCTTGTTGTTCAACAAGATGAGCTCAGGATTCTCCGCCAAGAACTCAAATTTGGCCAAATAGCCGCTTCGCGTGACGTCAATACAATCATCACCGTATTGGAATTGCACAATGCTTCCATCGCAATCACGGACGGTGTAGTCGTAATGCACCTTGAGTGATTCGAGGTTTTTGACGAGACAACGCTGCAGATAACCGGAGCGAGCAGTCTTCACAGCGGTATCAACGAGACCTTCTCGGCCCGCCATGCAGTGGAAGAAGTATTCTGGAGGATCCAATCCGGTGAAGAAACGGCACGCAATGTAACCATTAGCGCGCGCGCTAATGTCGAACGGCTCAAAACAAGGAAGGGTTCTACCACTCGGCATGCGAGGCACGCGACGCCCCTCAAGTTCTTGCTGACCCAAAGCCGCCGCGATTTGGGAAAAGTTGACGAGCGATCCCTTGGCGCCAGAGATGGTCATTATTGACAGACAATTCTTCGAAAATGGCTTCTTCGTACCGAACGGTAAGCACTTCTTCACCGTCGCGGACGTAACTTTATTCAAGGCACCGGATGCTTTCATGTCTAACTGAGCACCCCATTCGGCATTTTCTTTCAGCTTACCCGCGACGGCTTGAACGACTTCTTTCTCAGGCTTGTCCGTGGCTTCAGCCACTTCGGCAGTAGCTGTCTTGCACGACTCGTCCGCCTTTTCAAGCTCCTCAATGCGATCGATCTCAGCTTGCGCAGTGAGAATCAAATCATCCATACCACACGTAAACCCGTGCTTTTGCACAAAGTTTGTGAAGAGTCTAGAGAAAATTGAAAGCAACGCCCCAGCCGTGGATCGACCATGAAGTTCTGCAATCGCGTGGACGAGACCGTATTTTCCAAACATATTCTTATCGACGACGCCAGTGCAAAAGTAATTTCTTCGAATGATGAGCTTATCCTCTCCTGAATCTTCGCCGCCGAAGAACGTTGCCGGAATCTTGCAAGGAGCTGAGAAGGTCATCGGCGGTCTGCCTCGAGTGATGTGAGATAACATCGAGGCTATCACCTGCTTACCGGTCCACAACACCCTCGGTTTGATCACAGTCGGTGGTGGTACATCAATTCCACCGTGCGCATCTCCGCAGTAATCGACGAGCGCAGAGTACAAGAGCTGCGTGAATTCCGATCGATCAAAGAAACTGTCCCGCATCGAAAGAAGCAAGCCCGCGCAAATGTGATCCTGAATCAAACCACGGAGAGGCTTACCATCGGTCGGCACTGTAAACTGGCGATCACCGTGCATGATTTCGTACGCCTCAGCGCGCCCGAGGTGATCTTGCGGGAAGTGCAAGTTGATTTCATCACCGTCGAAATCGGCGTTAAAGGTGGAACAGTTTGAGTAGTGCATGCGAACTACGCGCTGGCCCTTCAGCACTCGCGCGGTGTGAGCCAAGATACCAGGCTTATGCAGTGTCGGCTGACGATTGACAAGCATGATGTCACCATCGCGTAAGTGTCTGTACACTTTCTTTGCCAAAGGACGAGAGGGCCCGTCGGAAGCGGTGCTCGCCAAAAGAGTCTTTGCGATGGCGGCGCGCTTCTCAGCGGTGAACTTGTCTAGGTGAATTACCCGACCTCGCTCATCCTCAATCGCATTTGCCCCGGGGTGAATTTCAGGTCCATTCTCGACGAGGGTCCTCATGAGGTCGACGTTGTGCGGAGTGACCAACTCTGGGAAGGTGAGTTTTTTCGCAAAAACTGGAGGCACACCAATCTCGCTCGTTCCCAAATACGGGTCTGGCGAAATGACTGACCGCGCCGCAAAGTTGACGCGCTTACCCATCATGTTCATGCGGAACAAACCTTCCTTCTTCTCCAACTGTTGGCGAATACCAATGGCAGCCTTGGCCTCTGCCCCATCAGCCTTCGTGGCGTCGATGAGCCGATTCACTCCAGACTGCAGTGCGAGCCAAGCTCTCACAGCTCTGCCTGCTCGCACATCTGGTGGCTCTGGCACCGTAGGGGGTGTGCGAAACAACTCAGCCAAGCTCAGGTTTGCTTGAATAATCGTCGTGAGCGACGTGTTTTGCGGGTGCTCGAAAACCATGTCGCCCATTTTACTCGGCGGGCGGAATTTCGACGGTGTCACCAAAAGAGTTTGGACAAAGAATCTCGCTGGATCGCTTCTTCGCACAATCGGGTGTTTCACACCGCGCACACTTCGCTGCGGACCGTTCGTGGCCCACACCATCGAGCAAAAATCGTACTCTTTATTCCACAGCCGCTTCAAAAGAGCGCGAGCCTCAATCGGTGTGATGTACAAGGGCTTGTTGTTCGCCGGCACTCTTTCATCAACCGACATTTCGTCAGAATCGCTCTCATCGCTGTCGTCCGAGCTCCCACTAGAGCTCGACGACTCGCTTCCTCTCTCACCCTCGTCATCGGTCGATTGGTCCGAGTCATTCTGTCGGGCGAGCCTCTTTCTCGCTGACTTTTTCGCCGGTACTAACTTTGGCTCCATCTCTGCTCCCGAAAGCTTGGCTGCGCCTTCGTGTGAATCAGCGCTCTCAGCACTGGCGTTGCGAGCGAGCTGCTGCATGTCAAAGTTGATATCGATCCCCCGAGCTCTGTTGTTTTGGTCGTGCTGCTTTGCGAGCTGACTGCGGAAAATTTTATTGTGTCCCTCTGTCGACACCTTTGGATTTATCGCCTCGCAGTTTTCGCAACGCTTTGGCTGGATGGCGAGAAACTCTTTGATGAGCTCACGCGCCGCCGTCGACGTGACAGACGTCCACGCGGGCAACCGTCGCCCAGCCTTTGTCTTGAGCCGCGGCAAAACATCGTGAATGTTATCCAAGTCCATCTCCTCGGCGTCGCCATCCGCCTCGACGCTCCCCCAAATCTCGCTCATCTCCTTTTTCGCACTCTTACTGATTTCCGGAGCCACCTCCGCGGCTCCCTCCATGTCGCCGTCCATCAACTTTGACAATCTCTCCTGGAACCTCCTCACTCGACTCGAATGCATCCGAAACTGATGACAGTGAAAACATGTCGTCTTGAGCAGCCGCACCACCGTTCCAAACGTCAGCGGGTTATACACCGGCACTACCAGCTCAAGGTGTCCAAAGTGTCCCGCACACATCGACCCAGGATACTTACACGTCGCACACGTCGCCTTTCCATCCGTCGGCCCGAGTGCCGGGTCATACAACCCATCGCTTACCGCGTTGTTCAACCCGTCGAACAGCACCGGGTTCGTGATCCGCTTCACCGAAATCCTTCGCACCTCCTCCGCATCGTAAAAGCTAAACGACGCGCTCGAGATTTCTTTTGCGATGACATCGTTTTGTTTCACTTCGCATCGCACCGGTCGTCCCTTCGCCGCCATGTTCACCCGTGTCGCTAACGACGTCAAAACGGAGTGGTCGTTCGGCGGCGGCGGCTGCGCGCTTTTTCCCTCTCGACTCGACTCGACTCTCGTTCGTCGCACCCACCGTTCGCGTGGAGTTGAATGCACCGCGCGAGTGATACGAAAGGATGCGGACGAATGACGGCCCGGGGGGCGTCCGCGTCCCGAGCGCGTTCCGTCGCGTCGCTCTGTCGTCCGTCGGGACGGTCGTTCGTTCGTTTCGGTGGTCACGTCGTGTCCGTACTTGAAAAGTATCACTTGGTAGTTTTTAACAACAATGGGACTAAAATTCTTAGCGGTTAAGCGCGTGGGTCTATCTATCGGTCGACGTGCGTCCGTCGTGCAGTCTGATGCGAGCAGTGCTGTGACTTCCTGGCACGCCGGTGAAGCGACTCAGTCCGCCTCTAATTCGCTCGAACTGGCGTTGCCGAGGGACGACGTCGGCGGAGTGTGTAACGACGGGCTAAATGTGACGTCCGGGTTGTGAAATTTCCGAATCCACGGATGGTCGAGGATGCGGGATATGCTGAATCGACGACGGCGATCGACGCGAAGACACCCGGCTATGAGATCTTTGGCCCCGGGGCTGATGTTTGCCCACGTTTCTGTGTCGTAGGTGAATGCGGTGAAGTTGCCGACTCGAACCCTCTCGCAACACGCTGCTACATGGTCCAATCCCTCGATTTCGGCGTCAAACGGAAGGTATCCCGCGAGCAAAGTGTACATGATGACACCGAACGCCCATATATCGGCACTAGGTAGCATCCCTCGCTTGCTCGGCTTCAAACACTCGGGCGCTAGGAAGCCGAGTTGTTGTCCCGTGTCAGGGTACGTGCGCTTCACCTTGTTTCCCATCTCGTCAATCACCTCGTACGTCTCTAATTTCGTCTCCCACCCAATTGTAGCCGCGACGAGCGTGGCGTATCGCATGGACGTCACCACCACTTCATCTTCGTACTCGTCCCGGAACTGCACCGTATCGAGATTTAGATCTCCGCACACCACCCCGTATTCCGTAAACCGCTTCAATACGTCTGCGAGCTGTACCATAATCCCTCGAACACTATCCTCGTCTAACCTCGGTTCTCTCTGCGCCAAATCTTTCAACTTTGGTCCATCCACTCTCTCGGTTATGAACACCCCCAACGCCGGTCTCTGCCGCATCTCGATGAACGAGTCATACATGGCCAACACTCCGTCGTGCGAAATCGTTTGCATTACGTACTCTTGCGTCGAAAACTGTTCCTCCGGAAGCGTATCGGGACCTCCCGCCGCCGTTAACCGCACCACCGTCGCCCATCGTACTGACATATCATCCTTATTCACAACCTGAAACGTCCCCCCGTAACTATCGTAGGCTTCGCTCTCTTCCACTTCGTACTGCTCCAACAGCGCGAGCGGAAATGTCGCCTTCATCACCCTCACGTCGCGTTTCTTCGCGCGCGTCTCCGCATCCTCCCGTTGAACCGATGCAACGCACCCCATCTTTCGCTATTTTATCCCTCCCCGCGCGCGTCGTCGCCTTCGTCTCCCCGCGGTTCACGCGTCTCTCGTCCGACTCGGTTCTTCTTCCAACGAATCGAAGGAGAATTATCTAAAATTTCCAAATTCTGAACTTCGATTCCGACCCGATCGCGTCCACCGACGATCGTCCACGCGATGTGCGACCGCGAACTCCTCGCGCGACGTTTTCCCGCGCGACGCGTCTCGACGCGTCTCACGGGTAGAGCGCACGTCGCGCGCGATCGACTGCCGGAGTGGTCGGTCGGACGGATCAATTTCAACTCGTTTGAAGCCTCCGAAAAGTTGTTTAGATGATGAGTCACGACTCGACATGCTCGAGGGGGTACTCTTGACCTCCTGTTGATTTTTCCGAGTCGTGAACCGTCAAGTAGGGTTTTGGGAGACCAAAGAGTCGCCTGGTTTGGTTTGGTTTGGTGCGCGTCTGTCGTCTCTCCGTCTCTTATCGTTCACAAATTATTGTTATGGTTCTATACAAGTCTGTCTGTCTTTTCAATCGTCTCTCGATCGCTTCTCGCCAACCTCTGCCGGTGGGGCGCCGTCGACGCGCTCGCGCATCCCGTCGAGCTCAGTTTTCAGCAGCACGCCGTACCCGCCCCGACCGGCGTCGTAAAACGTTCTGTATTCGTCCCGCACCTGACCCCCGCTCTTACCCCGGCCGAACTGTCGACCCTCCACGAAACCCCAATCGAAATCGATCCGCACCTCTCGCGAATCGAGCTGAGTACCGTTTAGATACCGCACCGCTTCCTCGGCGTCCGCACGCGCCGCGTACTCGACGAACGCAAACCCGCACGGGGTGTTTTTCATCTTATCCAACCCCATGATGATTCTCCGCACCGCCCCGCACCGTGAAAACAACGCGTGCATCTGCGTTTCCGTCGTGTAAAAGCTCAGGTTCCCCACGTACAGCGTCGTCGACGTTCTCAGCGCTTCTAGGTACTCTTCCAGAGAGCCCTCAAACGCGCGGTCCTTGTACTGCGTCAGCGGTTCTTGATCGAGGAATAACCGCGCCATCTCGCCGGTCGTTCGCTTCGCGGCTCGTCGAACGCTCTCGTCGTTGGTTTCGTCGCTCCGTTTCCGCGCGTCGGCGGCGTCGCAATCGCACCGACGCGGTCGATTTGTGTCGCTTCCAATTTCAGATCTTTCGGAAGAAAAACTGACGAGTAAGTTTCATTCATCTCAAGTCGCGCGTGTCGCCACACCGCGACGGTGCAGTCGGTTCGGTTCGGTTCGGTTCGACCGCGGAAAAGAAAACAATAAACCAACGAACGTGCACGCGCCGACACCAATGACGACGGACGACGCGATGGAAACGGGGAGTTATAATCTCAGCGTCGATGACGGGGACTCTGAGACTTACCGAACGACGCCGTCGACAGCGCGTCCTTCACCGCTCGGGCGGTTCGTGCGGAGCGTGCGCGGGGAGGATGACGATGGAGATGGTGTCGTAGAGACGTCTGGGCGATCGCGGGTGGTTCGGTGGATCGTGCGCGGGGTGAAAGTTGTCGCCGGGGCGGTGTTTGGGTTGTACTTGGTCGGTTTGGCGGCGTCGGGCGAGGATGCGGAGGAAGGAGTCGTCGTCGAGGGTGACGGTGCGTCGGCGATGGAGACGAGAGAGGTGAGGGATGGAGAGGCGCGGGAGAGGCGGGCGATGCAGACGGCGGCAGAGGCGCCGACACATCCGAGGGTGGCGTATGTGCCGCAGGCAAAGACGAGACAAACATAGAACGAAATTTGCATACTGTACAATACTACAACGCGGATGTCTGTCTGTGTGTGTGTAATGATGAGCTAAATAATGTTTTAACCATTATGCCCTTCTCTAATCTTCATGTTTCTCCACCTTGATCTTCTTCTTCGCGCTGGGCGACTTAGGCGGTGCCGGCGTCGATTCCTTGAAGGCGCTTGGACACGAACTGTCGGCGGCTAACGGACACGAGCCGCATTTCGGTCGAAGCGGCGTGCACGTGAGCTGACCAAAACCAACGAGAAGAGGGTTAATCTCTATCCATTCCTCCTTCGGAAGCCAGCTCTCGAGGAACGCGCGCGTGTCTTCCGGGGTCTTTTTCCGCGGAGAGCCATTCTTGCCGATGGCGTGTTCCGGCGTCCATCCCAACCGTTCGGAAATTCGGTGGACGTGCACGTCGACGCAAATTCCGGTTGGCTTTTCCCACCCAACATTCATCACTAGGTACGCCATCTTAGGTCCGACGCCCGGAAGTGCGCACAGAGTCTCCACACTCGGTGGAATGTCGCCATCGTACTCTTCCAATAAAATCTTCGCTGTTGCTCGTAAATACTGTGCCTTGCGTCTGTGAAAACCCACCGGGTTGATCATCGCGTCCAACACGTCCTCGTCGGTGTTCAATATATTTTCTGGCGTGCAGCCGTGCGCACACAGCCGCTTCATCGCCGCGTGATTGATCTCATCCTTCGTCTGTGAGCTCAACATCGCGCTCGTCAGCGTCAAGTATCGCCTATGCTTCGCCGACGTCTCGTTCGCCCCTAGTTCCGCAATCTTCTCGCACCCCATCGTGTCCACCGCCGCTTCAGGTCCTTCCGCGCGAAACTTTTTAATCTTTGCCAGCGTCGTCTCCCATCCATCCGGGGCAACACCGATCGCCGGTTTGTTGTCCGCGTCTGCTTCGAGCTCGAGCTTGATTGGTTTCGCGCGACGCCGCTTCGCTGACGGCGACGACGGCTTCCCATCGGCGTTTTCATCCGCGGTCGCAGCCGCGGTGGTCGCGTTCCGACGTTTCGTCACTCCGGACGACGTTCTGGCGTTGGCGTCGGCGTTGGCGTCGGCGTTTCCTCGGCGTTTCGTCGCTCTGACGTCAGGCGAACCAAATGCCGCTGAGAGTTTACTTCCCATGGCTCGCGTCGTCGGCGCAAACGTCGTCGTCGTCGTTAACGTCGGGAACGTTCGAGCGCCCCCTTTTGCGATGATGACGGCGCGAACGAGCGCTGCGCGGAGCATGCGCCGAGGTCTGAGGTCTTCGATCGAATCCAGTTTGGCTAGCGTCGAAGAAGAGAAACTAACAATTTTATTAAATCACGTACATCCTTCGTCGCGCGCTCAGTTCCAATCATCGTCCGGTTCGTCGTCAAAATCCTTGAAATCCTCGATTTCGTCGTCGTCGTCATCCCTCGATGCGACGGGCTCGGGCGTAGCGGGCTCGCGTTCGGGCTCGTCTCCGCCAAACGCGAGCGCATCCGCCTCCTTCAGCGGCTTCTTGAAAAATTGTCGAAGCGTCGCGATGTGGTTCAAAACATCCTTCTTACCCTCTCCATTGACGGAGGACGTATAGAGCATCGGCGGAAGCTCGTCCCAGTACTGACTAACCTCTCTGCAAAAGATTTCTACGTTTTCCTGCGGGTTGACGCGCTTGCCCGTCGCTATCTTTTTGCGCTTATCCACCTTGGTGAAAACAATCGTGACGGGGACACCCGCCTCTCCGAGCCAATCGAGGCACTCCAAATCCAGACGCTGGGGCTTGACCGTGCTATCGATCAAGAGTAGGACGGTGATGAGCGACTCGCGTTTTAAAAGGTACTCCCTCGTAAACTCGGCCCATTTTTCACGCAAATGCTCCGGGGCGTTCGCGAACCCGTATCCGGGCAAGTCGACGAGATAAAACTTACCCTCACCCGTCGTCATGCGGTAGTGATTAATCGTCTGCGTCTTGCCCGGATTCTTGGACGTCTTGGCCAAGCTCTTGCGATTCGTCAGCATGTTCACCAACGAACTCTTACCAACGTTTGATCGCCCGATGACGGCAATCTCCGGAAGCGTCGGTTTAGGACACCCCGAAAGGCTCGCACACGCTTGCACGAACTCGACGTGTTTCACCGTCGCCCCGCGTCCTTGATCTGCGAGCTCCAACTGTCGCTCACTCATGGCATCAAAGTCGTCGACTTCATCTTCCCCCGCGCCGTCGAACGCGTCCTCGTAATCCTCAAACCCGCTCTGCGACTCGTCGTCCATCATCATGACCATCGGTGCCTCCTCGAAAGTCTGTTTTTCTTTCGCCACTTTTTTCTTCCGTTTATCCCCACCTTTCCCTCGCCCTTTACCACCGCCGCTCTTCCGTCCGACGTCGTCCGAGTCAAAATCGACGCACTCCGCGGGCTTGCGTCGAGCGCCACCGCCGCCGCCGCCGCCTCTCCCACCGCCGCCCAATTTTGGTCTCCCGCGCGCCGCACACGTCGTCGACGTCCTCGACGCCCCATTCGTCGTCCACGCCGCCGCTACCGCGTGCGTCGTCGCCGGCATCACCGGTCGCAGTGCGCCGCCGGTCACCTGACGGTACCTCCCGCTCGTACCCGCACCGCGCGTCGTCGCCGCCGTCGCGCACGCCGAAAGTCTCGACGGCGTCACCGCTCCCATCGTCGTCATCGTCGTCGTCGCGCGCGTCACCACTCGCACCGCCGTCGTCGTCACCGCGCGCATCGTTCTGACGAACAGTCGAACCGACGCGTTTTTTGAGGTTCGCTTGGACGCCTGACGCAGATGTTTTGTATGTTTAAACAGTATGATCACATCGTGTCACTGGATCCCGCTGCGTCCGCCGATGCGTGCGCGCGACGCGACGTCGCGAGTGCGCGTCGCGAAAGCGTGCGGGGGCGCATCGACGAGAGACATTTTGTTTCGGTTTCGGGTTCTTCGGCCTTCTCGCCTTCGCGTGGTGACGAACGAACGAACGAACGCTTAAAGGAGGAGCGACAGACGACGAAGACAGTTTTGAAATTTGCAGATTTGTTTGAACGAACACACGATGGCGAAGACGACGACGACGGAAACGGAGATAGACGCGGCGCAAGCGGCAGAAAACGCGCGGAGTCAAGCGGCGCACGAACGGGGAATCGTTGATGCGAAGATTATCAGCGCGACGAGACCAGCGGCGGCGGAGTACGAGTTGGACGCTTCGGAGGTTTTGTTGAAGCGAGACGGGAAGGATATATATAAAAAGAGCACGGCGAGGAAGAGCCGGTACGCGATGGTATTTCCGGGACATTTGAACGTGATAAAGGAGGGAAAGATGGGAGAGATGCGAGAGATGCACACGCAGTCGCCGGTGGTGTATTTGGATTTTCCCAATGGGAGGATAAAGTTGCTCGGAACAATCGTTCGGCCGAAATCGACGCGGTACTTTACGTTGAACGCCAAGTCGAGGGATAGGATGAACTTGGAAGAGTGGTTCGATAACGTCATCATCTTTCCGACGTGGTATTGGATTGGAAGCTCGGCGGAAAATCCAGAGGAGAAGCCGTTGGCGATGCCAACCGAGTTGAGTGATTTGTCCGACGCCGCGGAGGTTGACTGGGAGAGCTCCGTCGCGGCTGGGGGCGCCAAGGCGTCCGACGCTTCGGCGGCGGTGGAAAAGAAGAAGAAAGACGCCGCGGCGGCTGCGGCGGAAGAATCCGAGAAAGCTGAGAAAACTGGTAGAAGACCGAGACGACAAGCCGCGACGGCGGCGAGGAAGAAGATGTACGCCGACGACAGCGACGCCGACGGGAGCGAAAGCGATGACGACGACGACGAGCGGATTACTTCACCCGTTGTCGTCCGCGGTAAAGTCGAGAGTTTCATGCCGAACCCACCGCCGACGCAACCGAAACCCGCACCGCCGGTCCGACAGTCAGTCAGCGCACCGCAGCGCGCCTCTGTATCGGCGCCAAAGCCCAAGTCTGCGCCGCCTCCCAAGCGGCAGAAGAAGGAGGAAGCGATCGTCATCGACGATAGCGATGACGAGGAGGAGGATGAGAGTGACGACGACGATGACGACGTGATGGAACTAGATGATGATGATTCCGACGACGAGAGCGAAGAGGAGGAGGACGACGACGACTCGGATTTCGAGTGAGTGAGTGTACACGAGTAGCGAGCATTGGTTTGAATATAACAAAGAACAACTTTTTCATCAATACTTCTTCAAGAATTCTTGCAAATCCTTAACTGCAGACGCTGAGCCGACAAACATTGGGCTCTTCTGATGAATGGAAGTCGGAACGACGTCCAACACGTCCTCGGTAGCCTTATCGCCTCGCACGGCCATACCCCCGGCTTGCTTGGCCAGGAAAGAAATCGGCGCGACCTCGTACAACAATCTCGCCTTACCTTCGGGAGCTTTTTTATCCGGAGGGTAGATCCAAATACCGCCATATCGTAAAACCCGATGGAAATCACCAATCAAAGCACCGATGTACCGGTAGGCCCAGCCTCGCTCTTGAAGGGTCGTGACGTACTCTTGGAGTTCCTTGGCCCAGAGCTCAACGTTACCCAAGTTACCAGAGAAGATGCTCTGCATGCGATCACCATCCGGAAGCATCATGCGCTCTTCAGACATGATGAACTCGCCCGAATTGGCGTCGTACTCGAACTGATGGACGCCGTCGCCCGTGGAGAGCACAAAAACACATGCGCTCGAGTACATGCAGTAACCCGCCGCGACGAGTTGCTGACCCGACTGCTTCGCGTTCGTCAAGCACTTTTCCATAATTTGCTCTGGGTTATCGTCGTCCGCAATGTCGCACTCACCGGGCGCGTACACCCCGAAGATGGACCCCGTTGGCACGCACGCGTCGATGTTTGAAGATCCATCAATCGGATCGAACGTCACGATGTAATCCCCGATCGCGCGTTCCACTGCGACCGGAACATCTTCCTCTTCCGTCACGATCACGCTCGCACGTCCACACGCCCGCAGGGATTCAACAAAGACGTCATTGGCCAACACGTCCAGCTTTTTCTGTTCATCCCCGCTCGCGTTCGCCGCCCCTCCCGCCGATCCAGTATTCCCAGCGAGCGGCGCCGAAGCCACGAGTGCTCGCACGCGTTTACACGCGATCGCCACCGAGTTCAACGCGATCGCGAGGTCCCCGTCAATCTCTCCCCGGGCTGATTGATACGAGAGATATGAGGATAAAGATTCACCCAGCTTTGCACGAGTTTCCACGACGCATCGTCGCGCCGGCGCCGGCGCTCGACCGACCGATCGATGAACACGTCGCGCCGTATGCGTCGCGCCCGCGAGCGCGGGCGACCGTCTCGACGTCAAGGACGACGCCATCGCGGGCATGTTTGACGCGCTCTGTCGACTGCTTTCAAGTTGATGTGTTCGTGCGCGCTGCGTCGCACAGTGCCGCATTTCAACGCGTCGCAGGAAGTCGGAACGACGCCACGAAGAATGTCGCATATCGCGACGACGATGAGAGCCGTCACCGCGACGCCGCGATCGTCGACGCGACCGGGGGGGTCTGCACCGCGATCGGCGCGCGCGGCGTCGAAACCGACGTTAAAGGGGGAAGCATTTAGGGCGGTGGTGCCGAGCGACCGACGACGCGTCGGGGCGGTGCGCGCGAGCGGTGAGGACGATTGGTACGGTCGAGAGGATGGCTCAGCATCTTCGCCCTCGTCTTCTTCGTACGAACGCGCCGGGTCGAGCGGACGGGCGAGACGGGCGCAAGCGGACCAGTTCAGGGACGCGGAGCGGAATTCATTCGAGTACGCGCCGACACGCGTCTCGGGTGGGAGACCGCCGCCAGGGGATCGGTACGATTACGACGACGACGTCGACGGCGGAGGCGGTGGGCCCGGAAAGGAGTTGAACAAGTTTTTGATCGCCGGGGCGTTCGTGATCGGTATCGGCGCAGGGGTGGTTTTCGACACGGCGGTGGACTTGGAACCATCCAACGTGGCCTCTAGAGAGATTCTTGATAGGAGAACCCCAGACGCGGAGCTGTGCATGGCGAACGGGGCGTCGGCGATGGTGTTTGATCAGCGCGTGTTCTTGTCGCTGAATCCATTCAACGTGTACGTGGCGCAACCAGAGGTGAAGCCTGGGTGCGTGCTGCGACGGTCCAACTGGAACTTGCTCGAGAGAAAGGGCGTCGTCGACAAGAAGACGGAGGACGTGTGCAAGAACCACATGAACACCTTTGCGTTTGTGGGTAGCCTAGATAAATCACCCGAAGTGTCGTGCGTGTACCATAGCGAAGACGCGGAGAACCAGTTTATGAGAGATCCATCTAAAGCGGTGCTCGGCGACGGCATGGTGAACGTCATGCGGGAACGAGTGGACTCCCAATCGGAGACGAAACGATTCCGTTAGTCAGATCCAACGGGACAGGATCGAAAATAACAGCGATTTGTAACTCTTTAACTACGTACTACCAGTACTACAACTCTTCTAATTGATCGCCGGCTGGTTCGGTTTTTTGCGTCGACTGCTGCGATTGAAACAGCTCGAGGAGCGTTCTCTGACTGACATCCACGGCGTGACTACTGTTGCGCTTTTGCTTTTTCGGTGACTTTCCAGCGCCAAATGAACCACGAGGGCGCGCCTGCGAGGCCGCGAGGACGCCGCTTTGGCCGTTCAAGAAGACGCCCAAATTCTCAAATTTTCTACCGACGCTCATCCAGATGATGTCGTCTATGGACTCTTTGACGTGCAAATACTGCACCAGAACGCTAGACAACTGGCCGATGCGATGCGCTCGATCTTCGGCTTGCACTAAATCACCGGGAGTCCAAACCATTTCGCCGAAAACGACGGTCGAAGCGGCAGTTAACGTTAGACCCATCCCCGCAGCCTTGATGGACAGCACCGCCACCCGACACGGAGCTTCGCGCTGGAAAGTATCGACGAGCTTACCGCGCGCATCCGCCGGAGTCGTACCGTCTATTCGAATCGAATTGACTTTCTTTTTTCGAAGAAACTCTTCGACAGCGTCCAGCATGACGGTGTGATGTGCGAAGAACAGATACTTGCCGTCGACGCTGCCTTCGATCAACGTGTCCAGGTACTCGCACACGACTTTGGTTTTGGCTTTCGCGCTCGCCGTGTAGAGATCGTTGATCAGACGCTTCTCTTCGAATGAGTCCGCACTCGCCGGGTTCTCGCGCAGCTTGTCGAGTTGCTTGCGAATACCCTTGACTTCGCCCATGGCGGATTTTTCGGGCGCCAAGAACACTTGGGATCGCTGTTTCGGCGGTAAATCTTTCAAGACATCCTTCTTCAACCTGCGAACCATGCACAGCTTAGAAATCATGACGTGTAACTCTTCTAAATTACTTGCTCCGGTGTACATGCCAAACGGGCTGCCTCCCGCGCAGTATCTCGCCCCGAACTCGTTCAAGCGCGGAAACACATTCGGCACGAGCGCCTCGAGATGGGTAAACAGCTCAATCGGTCGACTCAGCGCCGGGGTACCGGTTAAGCAAATCGTCCGACGTGACGCTTTAAGCAGAGGCATGACTACTTGCGTGCGCTGCGCGCGCCGATCCTTGATGAAGTGACTCTCGTCGCACACGATGACTCTGTATCGCTTGGCCGCTAACCGCTCCTTGAGTTTGACCACCAAGCTGTACGGCACGATGTCGTACGTGCTCCCGTCAAGCTTCTTCGCCTCGTTCGTTGCACCTACGCACGCGATATCGCAATCATCAACATTCAACCAACTCTGCAAGGCGTTCCTCCAAGCCTCGCGCAAAGACGTCGGCACGAGTATCAGCGCGGGAAGCTCTTCTCTGTAGACAGAGAGCAGCGCGCACGCCTGCACCGTCTTCCCGAGACCCATCTCATCCCCTATCAACACTCGCCCTCCTCGACGAAGCGCGTACATAACACCCTGGCGCTGAAACTCAAACATTTTCGCATCCAACTCCTTCGGCACTCGCGTCTCGTACACTTCAGCCGCCGTCCGCTCGTGTTCGTCGAAGCGCGCATCCGCGGCTCGAATCACCATCCCGGGCGTCATCACCACCGCAAAGTTCGCGTTCGCAAACGCCTCTCTCGCCTCTCGTAACGACGCACTCGGAAACATCCATCGCACCGCACCTCCGTCGACGTCCTCCTGCCGCACCGCACCCGCGACGGAGGCGACGACGGTCTGCGCCGCGCGTCTCGCGTCCGACCCGTCGCGCGCGAGCGTCGACGCCTCAAATCTATCACCCGGTTCGCGAATCACAAACTCCACCGTCCAACGCGCCGTCGGTCGGTGTTGTTGTTGTTGTTGTTGCTGCTGCTGCTCTTTCATCTGTTGTTGCGTCGCCGCCGCCGTGAACGTCGTCGTCGACAGAGTCAACGGTACGTTCGGTCGTTCACACGATGATGCTCCGTGCGTCGTCCCCGTCGTCGTCGTCGTCGTCGTCGTCGTCGTCGTCGTCGTCGGACGCATCGACCGTTCACGCTCGAGCCTGGACGCGACGATCGCCGCCGCCTCGAGGGCGTCCAAATCCCACCCGTCGCCGTCGTCGTCGCCGTCGTCGTCGAAGCCGGCATTCATCGAGACGTCGCGCCGCGGAGTGCCAACTTTTCCACCCAGAGGGCGCGCGACGGACGGACGAGCGGTGCTGATAAAAACAAAACTCGGACAAACAGATCGTTTTAAACATCTGTTCGAGGTGGTCAAACAAACGATATCGGTAGGTACGTGATAGTATCATGAGATCCATAAATCTTACCAGAATCTCAGCCTTGAATATGAATACGCACGCATACGAGATCCGACCGGTCGACGATCCGTCGCGATTTTTTCATCACAGACGGGGATCGAAACTCCTTCTTTTCCCCACGCGTCGGTCGTACTTGTATGCGCACACAGTGAGGCCCAAAACGCAACCATTCCAGCAGCGTGCCCATCGAAGCAGCGCGCCCGTCCGCCGCTGCCCCTCCCCCGGACCGGACCGGACCGGACATTTTTTACGAGTCATGACTCGCCGATATACCAGGCCCGAGTTTGGAAAGTTTTCCCGCCCACCGAAACAACGTCATCTGCGCTCGGTGTGCGTGCCCGAGGGTGGTTTGCTGGTTCGTGACTCGTTGACCGACCGACGGGGTCGGAGGACGAAACTCGATTCAGCGCGACGCGGGCGGTGCCGCAGCGCGCGCGCGCGATCGACACATCGCGACGGGTGACACCGCACGGCGCGAAAACTGCGAACGCACCCGAATTTCTTCCACGCACACGCGCACGCCTCGTCGCACGCGTCTCGAAAGGAAACGCTCGGAACACTCGCGGGTCGGTCACACTCCCGGTTTCAAGCAGGACTGAAGCATGTTTGCGAGGTCCCTGACGGTGGGCGCGACGCCGACGACGGCGCGCGCGAGAGCGACGACGAGCTCGACGCGCGGAAGAACGGTCGCGGCGGTGCCGACGATGATGGCGACACGCGGTGCGACGTCGAGCGTGGCGCTCGGTGGCGCTAGAACGGCGTACGGCGGCGCCAACAGCGGCGCGCTTCGCGCGCGCGCGCGAGCGATGCCGACCCTAGGCGGACGACGCCGGTCGGGTTTGGTTGTCGAGGCGATGTTTGAGGTGCGTTTGACGACGCGAAGAGAAGCGAATTGGGGACAATAAATTTCGTTGCGCGTGACGCGCGTTTCGTTCGCCGCGCGCGACGCGGAGGCGCGAGACGCGGACGACGATGTCCGATGATGTAGACTGACGCGAGAGGGGTGCGGTTGTTTTATCGCGAACGCAGCGCTTCACCGAGAAGGCCATCAAGGTTGTCATGCTCGCGCAGGAGGAAGCGAGACGATTGGGCCACAACTTTGTCGGTACCGAGCAGGTAAGTTTTAGAATGCGATCGATCGCGGGTTGGATTTGGTCGCGCGCGAACAGAGCGGAGACGGACGACGACGGGCGCGACGCGAAGGCCGCGCGCGCATCTTGTCTGGCTAGGTTTTAGTACCCGCGAACGGCGCGTGATGGAGGGAACATGACGCGAGTTTGGGACGTGCTTCGACGTGGATCGGAGCTGGCAAACGAAGATGTGTCATATGTTCGCACGTGCGCGAACGGAAGGCGACGTTTTGAGAGGGCGACGGTGTACTGACGGTTAATGTTTGTCGTCTTCGCGCGCGCGTAGATTATGCTCGGCCTGATTGGCGAAGGTACTGGTATCGCCGCCAAGGTGCTCAAGTCGATGGGTATCTCGTTGAAGGAAGCTCGTATTGAAGTTGAAAAGATCATCGGCCGTGGTTCTGGCTTTGTCGCGGTGGAGATTCCGTTCACCCCGCGTGCCAAGCGCGTTCTTGAGCTCGCGCTCGAAGAAGCGCGCCAACTCGGCCACAACTACATTGGTACTGAGCACTTGTTGCTCGGTTTGCTTCGTGAGGGTGAAGGTGTCGCGGCTCGAGTTCTCGAGAACCTCGATGCCGATCCGGCTAAGATCCGCTCCCAAGTCATTCGCATGGTTGGTGAGACTCAAGAAGCTGTCGGCGCCGGTGCCGGCGGCGGTCAAGGTGCCCAAGCCGGCTCCAAGACGCCGACCCTCGAAGAGTTCGGTAGCGACCTTACCAAGAAGGCTGAGGAAGGCAAGCTCGACCCGTGCATCGGCCGCGCGAACGAAATCGTTCGTGTTACCCAAATTCTCGGTCGCCGTACCAAGAACAATCCGTGCTTGATTGGTGAACCGGGTGTTGGTAAGTCCGCCATTGCCGAAGGTCTCGCGCAAAAGATTGCGGCGAACGACGTGCCGGATACCCTCGACTCCAAGCGCATGATGACCCTTGACATGGGTCTCCTCGTTGCTGGTACCAAGTACCGTGGTGAGTTCGAAGAGCGTCTCAAGAAGCTCATGGATGAAGTCAAGAGCGATGAAAACATTATCCTCTTCATTGACGAAGTCCACACCCTCATCGGCGCCGGCGCTGCCGAAGGTGCCATCGATGCGGCGAACATCTTGAAGCCGGCCCTTGCCCGTGGCGAACTCCAGTGCATCGGTGCGACCACCATTGATGAATACCGTAAGCACATCGAAAAGGACCCGGCCCTCGAGCGTCGTTTCCAACCGGTGCAAGTTCCGGAGCCGAGTGTGGACGAAACCATCCAAATTCTCCGCGGTTTGCGCGAGCGCTACGAGCTTCACCACAAGCTCAAGTACTCCGATGATGCTTTGATCGCGGCGGCTAAGTTCTCCAGCCAATACATCTCTGATCGTTTCTTGCCGGATAAGGCGATCGATCTTATCGACGAAGCTGGTTCTCGAGTGCGCCTCTCCCACGCTGCACTCCCGGAGGAAGCCAAGGAGCTCGACAAGGAATTGAAGGCTTTGATGAAGGAGAAGGACACCGCCATCCGTGCTCAAGATTTCGAAGCCGCTGGTGGCCTTCGTGATCGTGAAGTCGAACTTCGCGCGCAGATCAAGCAAATCACTGAGCGCAAGCAAGAAGAGAACAAGGCGAAGGCTGAGTCTGGTGACGAGTCTGGCCCGACGGTCCAGGAGCAAGACATTGCTGACATTGTCGCCTCCTGGACTGGTATCCCGGTCGACAAGGTGTCTTCCGATGAAGGTGCTCGCTTGATGGACATGGAAGAGACCCTCCACAAGCGCTTGGTTGGCCAAGAAGAAGCCGTTGTTGCGTGCGCGCGCGCCATTCGCCGCGCCCGTACCGGCTTGAAGAACCCGAACCGCCCGGTCGCGTCCTTCATCTTCTCTGGTCCGACTGGTGTTGGTAAGTCCGAACTTGCTAAGTCCCTTTCCTCCTTCTATTTCGGCTCCGAAGAAGCCATGGTTCGTCTCGATATGTCTGAATTCATGGAACGTCACACTGTTTCCAAGCTCATCGGTTCCCCGCCTGGTTATGTCGGTTACTCCGAGGGTGGTCAGCTCACCGAAGCTGTCAGACGTCGTCCGTACACCCTCGTCCTTTTCGATGAGATTGAAAAGGCTCACCCGGATGTGTTCAACATGATGCTTCAAATCCTTGAAGATGGTCGCTTGACCGACTCCAAGGGCCGCGTTATTGACTTCAAGAACACCCTTATCATCATGACGTCCAACGTTGGTGCGTCTGCGATCGAGAAGGGTGGCGGGGGCTTGGGTTTCCAACTTGATGACAACCAGGAAGATCAATCCTACAACCGCATCAAGAGCTTAGTCATGGAAGACCTCAAGAACTACTTCCGACCGGAATTCCTTAACCGTCTTGACGAAATCATTGTGTTCCGTCAACTCAACAAGCAAGAAGTTCGTGAGATTGCGTACATCATGCTTGATGGTGTGTTCAAGCGTCTGAAGGAGAAGGACATTACTCTCGAATGCACGGAGCGCTTCAAGGATCGTCTCGTCGACGAAGGTTTCTCTCCGGCTTATGGTGCTCGTCCGTTGCGTCGTGCCATCATGCGCTTGCTTGAAGACAACCTCTCCGAGAAGATGCTCACGGGTGAGATTACGGAGGGTTCGTCGTGCATCATGGATGTTAACGCGGAAGGTGAAATCACGGTGCTCACGGGTGATGGCAGAGAACTCAAGGCGGGTAGTGCTATCGGTGGCCCGGCTGGCATCGCGTAATCATCTTAGAGGCTGCAAGTACGCTATCAATTGATTACATTACCATTTTGCTGGACTGGTTACAAGCTCGTTCATCGTTAAGCGGCGAGCTCTGTATTAGGCGATTTAGGATCACATGACTCACGCATTGGATTATAATGATGATGAAAGAGCAAATTAAAATCACTAGTTTTCCTCTACTCGGTTTTGTTCTCGACCCCTCCCGATTCACGCGAGCAAAGTGACGAGATCGCCACGAATCGAACACGTTTCCTGCTCGACGAGCAACATGGCGGCGTCTCTCACCTCTTGCACGCTCAATGTCATGGAACTATCTCTCTCAGCGAGCATTCTCACCAACTCATTCAATCTAAGTTTACCACTCGATGTGGCTAAGCACGCAGTGATGCCCTCGGCAACAGTCTTGCGATGCTGGCGATCGCTCGCACTGTGGCCCGTCAAAATTTTGTCCATGTCAATTGTACCCGTTCTCGGATCCACCGCGGATTGTTGCATGGCGACCCGCATCAGTCTAAGAGCCTCCTTGGCGTCATCGCGGTCGACAGCCTCACTCAAGCGCATTCTCGCCAAAGACTCAGAAAGACGAATGAGCGACTCGAGTTGACGCGGTGTCGCCGTGATCACTTTTCTGCTTCCACCCATTCTACGCATTTCAACGTAGCCCTCGACGAGTTCCTCCGCAGCTTCATCGCTCACTTGCGGCTGCACGTTGGCGCGCGCATATGACACGTAATCGGTTAGAAGCTCCGCAGGAATCGCCCCGCGCTTCTTTTTCGGAGGGTCCTTGTAGTGCAAGCTCACCAAGTGACGCGCTAAGCGTCGATCTGTCTCCGGGTTCGGACGATCTAACAAAAGGTACAACAAGTCGAAACGCGAGAGGAGCGTCGGAGGCAACTGGATGTTTTCAACCATGGACATGTTCGGATTGTAGCGGCTGCCGACCGGGTTGGCGGACGCGAGCACAGACGTGCGCGCATTCAGCACGGCAATGATGCCAGCCTTGGCGATCGAAACGGTTTGTTGCTCCATGACTTCGTGGAGCATGGATCTCGCGCTGTCGGACATCTTGTCAAACTCGTCGATGCAGCAAATACCGCGGTCCGACAACACCAACGCGCCAGATTCGAGCACCATATCCTTAGACTCTGGATCGCGCGTGACGTACGCCGTGAGACCAACCGCGGATGATCCTCTACCGGACGTGTACATACCACGAGGGGCGATGCGATGCACGTACGTCAACAGCTGAGATTTGGCGACGCCAGGATCGCCGACGAGCAAGACGTTGATATCCCCACGAACCTTGTTTGCAGCGGTTCCGCTAAAGGTTTTGTTCGTCGCCCCGAACAGCTGACACAGTAAACCCTTCTTAACGTCTTCCAACTCCCAGATGGAAGGCGCCAAGGACGCAACCAGACGTTCGTACACATCCGGCGCCCGTCCGAGCGCTTGAATCTCCGCCAGTCGCGCAGGGGTAAACTCAACCTGCTCTTGCGGAGACTGGTTGCTCGCCGTCGTCGTCGATGCTCGCTCAGCGGCCGAGTTCTTCGCCGCTTCGTCATCCTCCGGGCCTGCGGTATTGCGCAAGCGCGCGCCGACATCTTTTCTAATGTGGATAATGTCCAAGTACGTCTTGTACACGCTCTTCAAGGTTCGGCGAGTCGAGCTCATGCGAATCGGCACGGCGCGATACACGCCGGTGACCTCCACGCGATCACCAGGCTTGGCTTGGTCGACGAGGTCATCGAAGACGCACATCGACACAGTGTGTGGGGTCTCTCCCTCGGGAATCGCGTCCGGCGTCTCTTGCATCTTCACCGTCTGCTTATTGGCAAAGACGCACTGGTTGTGAATGAGCGTCATGGTGCCCGGTTTGCCGCATTGCGCGCACTTCAAAGCTGGCTCTTGCACGCGACCTCGATCGACTTGAACGTGATCTGGCGCGAAACCGCACATCAAACACTTAAAATACGCGAGCTTTAAGTCTGGAATGATCGACGTGCATCGCGTCACCATGCCGCGGACGCTCACCATCTTGTCGATATCCGACGGGTTCAAGTCGCGCATCGGTTTGGTCTCCATCGCGTTGAAGGGCCTCACGATGATTCGTGTCAAATTCGCCTCCTCTTCGTTTGGCGGCGCAACGTTCTCTGCAAAGTACTCGTTCGCCATGATGTCAAAAAGCGGGATGATTTCCTGCGGGTACTTGATCAACAGCTTGTACAGGTAGCTGTCGTACGCGTGTAAGTGCTGACAATCGAGATCCAGGTTTGTCTCCCCTTTCTCCTCCATTTCTCGCATTCGCTCGTCGTAAAACGACGCCCCGAACGAATCCGGAAGTTCAAAGTTTTCCAAGAATCGCTTAAAACGAAGCTGCGTGTCCCCGACGTTGACTTGCGTACCCCAAATATACGTCTCCTGCGCCAACTCTTGTCTCTGCGCCTGCGCTCGCAACAGATGATCCCCAGCGCTCATCGGCGGCGACATCATCAAATCATCCTGCGTCGGCAACAGCGGCGTCCCTCTCGGCTGACTCTCCGGTGCAAGCGGTCCGAGTCCCCCGTCCTCGTCCCCGCCCATTCTCGCCGCCGTCCCTCGCGCGCTCCCTCCGTGTCCCAAGTCGCTCCTCGGCGTCGCGCGCGGCGTTCCAAACCGCCCGGGCGTTCCAAACCGCCCGGGCGTTGCCGCCAGTCCACCGACCCCTCTCGCCGGGGTCGTCATTCCTCCCCCGATCGATGTACGGTGGTTTGCTCCTCGCGTCGACGGTGGCGGTGAAAACAAATCTTCCATCGGGCTCGCGGCGTGTTGTTGCTGGTGCCCGTCGCTCATCCTTCTCGGCGCGGGCGGTGACATCAACCCGAAATCCACCCCAGCCGCCGTTTCCCGCGCACCACCATTCACCGGCGCTTCGTTCTCGATCCCTTCCGCCGCCGTCGCGTGCGTCGCGTGCGTCCCGCGCGCGTTCGCGTCCGTCAGCCCCGTCGTCGTAATCTCGGCAACAGCTCGGTGGGCATCACCGTCGTCACCTCCTCGTCCCGGTGATTTCGACGCCGATCGTGGAACGCCGGCGGCCGTCGCCGACGACGGAGATTTCCTCGGCGATCGTCTCGGCGGCGTCGACATCGTCCGTTCCGTCCGTTCCGTCCGTCGCGAACTCGCGTCGCCGCGGCATCGGCTCGTCGCGACACATTTTCAAAAACTTGTTTCAAAAATATTGGCACATCTATGTGTAAACAGTACACAGAACGTACGAGTACATTTAACCAAAATCAATCACGCGACGCACACACAACAACAAACAGATCGGGCCCGCGTCCTAGTCGCGAGAGTGAGTTTTTTACCGCGATTTGGCGAAACGGACTCTTCTTTATGTCTCGCGTTCGGGTCCCGACGGATAACGCGCGCACATGGGCTCTCGTACACGTACAGTACGACGGACGTGGACGCGCGCGTGGTCCAGAAGCGGGTCGGGTTGGGTTGGGTTCGGGGTCCTACGTCGACGCCGTCCGCGCCGTTCGACCCATCCGACGCGTCGTCGCCATCGTGCGCGGGAGTCTGCGACGCGCGACCTCCCACCGGAGCGCGCCGAAACACACGACGTAAACCGCGCGCGAACGCTCACACCGTTCCGCCCCGTGACGAGCACAGACAGACAGACTTTAGACGGCCCACGCAGAACATGGCTCTCGGACTCTCCGCGCCCACGGGCGTCGCGCCGGTCTCGACCCGCGCGCGCGCATCCTCCCGTCGCGCCGCCTCGGCGACGCCGATCGCGTCTCGCGCGCTCGGTGACGCCAAGAGCGTTTTCTCCCGCGACGCCTTCTTCGCCAACGCCGTCGTCGGTCGCGGTGACGCGTGCGTCGCCAACGCCGGCGCGCGGGGTCGCGTCGTCATGGCGGCCAAGGTTGCGGGGTACATCAAGCTCGCGATCGAGGCGGGGAAGGCGTCGCCGGCGCCGCCCATCGGTCCGGCGCTCGGTGCCAAGGTGCGCAGGTTTTTCTCGACTATTTTTACCGCCCCTCGCGACGCGTCTCGGTGACCTCCCCGTCGTCGGCGGCGCTCCGCCGGCGGTTCAACCTCGGTCGGGTGGATGGCGTGGTGACGACGGGCGAGAGGGGGTGCTGCGCAAAGACCTAGTTGAGGGTTTGATACCCGAGGAAGACGGGAGAAAGACGGGGCGGTTCGGCGGTACGCGGGGACGCGAGACGAGGACGACGGTGTCAACGTGAACGTTGATGTTGTTCGCGTCTTTGTCGTCGTCGACGACGACGTGAAACCGCTCGGTTCGAGGAGAAGGAGAGACTGACGACGCTCGCGCTTTTTCGCTCGGTTCGACTCGACGCGCAGGGTGTGAACATTATGATGTTCTGCAAGGAATACAACGCGCGCACGCAAGACCAACCGGGTATGATTATTCCGGTTGAAATCACCGTGTTTGAGGATAAGTCTTTCACCTTTATCCTCAAGACCCCGCCGGCGTCCGTGTTGTTGAAGAAGGCCGCGGGCGTCAAGTCTGGCGCCGCCGATCCGCAAAAGCAAGTCGTCGGCCGCGTGACCAAGGAGCAACTCGAGGAAATTGCCAAGATTAAGATGCCGGATCTCAACTGCACCAAGGTTGAGAGCGCCATGAAGGTTGTGGCGGGCACCGCGGCGAACATGGGGATCAAGATTGACGGCTGGCCTGAGGTTGTCGAGGCGTAAACGCGCGTCTCGACGGCGAGAGGGGGGCGCCATTCTTTCGCGTCGAGGCTGTGCAAAGATGACGGCATCGACGCGCACCATTTAAATTGCTCGAGGACTTTTTGTGTCTGCATTAGACTTGTAAAGCTTTTACACCTAGCGACGTAATAATTCACCACGCATTCGCGCTTCATGAACGATCGACGACGCGAGTTTCATTCGGGCGGCGAGCGCTTCGTTTTTGCAGAGTGTAACGTTAACGTTAAAAATTAGCTATCCCACGCGCGCCGCACCACCTACTTCTTCAATTCGCGGTGAAGCGTGTGCTTCTTCAAGAACGGGTTGTACTTCATCAACTCCAATCTCTGGGACGTGTTGCGTCGGTTCTGCGTCGTACGAAAAGCGAGGATAAGTCGTCAGTCTCTCAAACCCTGAAACCGCGGCCGCGTCGTCCAACCTCGTCGTCGCGGGCGTCGTCCGTCACCGGTCGTCCACCCTAACCCGCGGGCGCCGACACCGCGCGATCGTCCATCCTTCGTTTCGCGAAACCTACCTTCTGGGTCATGTATCTCGACATCCCCGCGACGCCGGATTCCTTTTGTTCCGTGCACTCGAGCGTGACCTGCAGGCGCACATCCTTCTTCTTGGATGCCGCCGTGACGACGAGCGCGCCTCTGCCGGGGCGCGCGGTCGTCGCGCGCGCCGAGGAGGCGGTGAAAGCGGAGGTGCTCGCGATGTTCGCGCGCGCGGTGAGCATCGTGGGTATCGTGCGCGTGTCGTGCGTCGACGCGTTGTGACGCAGGGGCGGCGTGACGTCGCGTGAAGACGGACCCCTTCGGGAAGCGCCATTCGACGGGTCATGACTCGTAAAGCGAGGGGGTCTGGGGTGATTTTGAAGAATTCGGCGAATCGTGAATCGTCGATTTAGGTATAGGGTCGGTTTCGTCACGTGGGCTCGCTCGCGAAAGCGCGCCTCTGGAGAGCCGACGCGGACGCTGACGACGCGTCGTCAGACGCCGGACGCCGGACGCCGACGACGGGTCGATAAAACGCGCGGTGTTTCGCCGTTATCCTTCACGGTTCGTCTCGGTTCGGTTCGCGCGTCATGAGCGGTGAGAATAAGTTTAAGATTTACACGAAAACGGGCGACGAGGGAACGTCGAGTCTGTACAACATGGAGAGACGCGACAAGGATGACGCGACGTTTGACGCGCTCGGGGACGTCGATGAGTGTAACGTCGCGGTTGGGATCGCGAGGGAGTTTTGTTTGGATGAGAAGAATGGGTTGGATGTTCGGGTGCGTGCGCGCGATGGTTTTTTCTTTGCTTTGCACTTCGTTCGCGCGAGTTTGTTGAGACTGACGCGTCGTTTGTTGACGAACAGTTGGAAGAGATTCAGAGCAGACTCTTGGATATCGGGTCGGCGGTGGCGACACCGTTGGCGGGATCGTCTGAAACGATGCGAACGCGGGCGTCGTTCGATGCGGCGCACGTGGAAACGCTGGAGAGATGGATCGACGAGCTCGACGCAGAGCTTCCGGCGCTGACGAATTTTCTATTGGTGTCGGGAGGTAAAGCGAGCGTCTTCTTACACCAAGCGCGGGTGGTGTGCCGACGGGCGGAGAGGAGTTGCGTGCCTCTCATTAGGGATGGGGCGGTGCCGGAGGTTGTGCGGGTTTATCTCAACCGGTTGAGTGATTTCTTCTTCACGGCGGCGAGGTGCGCGTGCGCTCGATCGGGCGCCGAAGAGCGCCCGTATAAAAAGGCTACGACGTCCACGAACTAGACGACGGTGGATTCGACGACATCACCAACAAACAAAGTTAGACCTAATTTTAGCAATTACACTACTTACAGCGCGGTAATCGCGCGGTTTTACATGAACAAGGCTGCCTCGAGCTCGTCGGGCGAATCGTACACGACGTGAAAATTCGCCGCATTTTCAGCAGAACGCAAATCGTGCGATCCCCAATTGACACCTATCGCCAGGCACCCCGCCGCGAGCGCAGCCGCGCCATCACTTGGCGCATCGCCTATGTACGCGAGCGTCTCACCATCATCCACGCGAAGCTCGTGCATAATCTTAATCACTCCGTCCGGCGCTGGTTTCGCTCGCGAGACGTCATCCGCGCCGTAACACGCCTCCATCACATCCTCCACTCCGTTCGCCGCGATCACTCGCCTCGCGTACGCCCCGCACGCATTGCTCAGCACCGCCTGCCGGGTCCCTCGGCCCTTCAATCTCCGCACGACGTCCATGATTCCCGGATAAAATCCGCACGTCTCTCGCGAGACGAGCTCTACGTACAACGCATCAAACGCGTCGCCGAGTTCTCGTCCGCACTCGTGATCCGCATCCTTCGTCGCGTGCCACGCCAGCCGACGCGGGGTCGTGTACTTTGTTCCAAGCAAGTACTCGTCCCGGTCGATGGCTGGGAGACCGCGCGAGCGCAAGACTTGGTTGGTTGAATCGAAGCCTAAACTGGTGCTATCGGCGAGCGTTCCGTCGACGTCCCAGACGACGACGCGCACGGATGCGAGAGAAATCGGAGGCGCGGTCGATGTCGTGGGTGAAGACGAAGGTGTCGTCGTCGTCGCGCGTCGCATCGCTCGACTCGTGGAGATGTCGATCGTGGGTCGGGCGACCGCGTGCATCGTGCCGACTTGTGAGGGACGTCGTGGACGCTCGTCTTCGGTTTACATTAAACGTTTTCTGAATGGTACCTACTGTACAAATGCGTGAGGATTAGTTTGAACGCGTGCGTCATGGTTTGAGTTCTCGGATGTGACCGGCAATGCGGTCGTAAGCGTGAATGACCGCACCGAGGGCTTGTCTGGATGTTGATTTGGCCGCCGCGATGGCTTCGTCCATCGTTGGAGCGCGAAGTTCTCCGGAAGCCTGCTTCGCTTTTACATCCTTTAAGCGCTCATTCACCGCCGTCTTGGCTTTACCAGCGGCATCCTTGGTGAATTCGAACGCTTTGGAACTCGCCGTTTGGACGTGCGGCGTCGCAAAGTGTACAAACTTTTTCGTCGCCGACAAGGCGGAGCGCGCCGCTTTGTTTGCCTTCTCGCGGGCAGTCACACCGAGCGCGGGCAACTCTTCCTGATCGAACGTTTCCTTGATTTCCCGAATTGGTGCGACCGGGATGCCGTGTTCGGCAGCCATGTGAATGACTTGCTTGCGGTATCTGAGCGCCTCGGCGAATTCTTGATTCACTTCAGTGCGGCGAGCGTGCACGTCGTGCATCAAAGCGTTCGCCTCTCGAACGGCTCGAACTATTTTGTAGTTGGGATGTTCTTCGTGTGCTGGGAGGTACTGTTCGTCGTTGTGGTGTCCCTTCTCCAGGACGCATTCCTCTACACGACGCTGCTCCTCCTCGCACTCACGCGTGTGTTCCTCAAACGCCGATTCGGCGTCATTGGCAATGGAGTCGGCGGATGAAGCCTCGGGTCCCAAAGCTTCGCCTTCGCTCGCAGACGTACCGATCGGACGGTGTTGCACGGAAACAATCTTCACCGCGGAATCGTCACCGGAGGAATCACTAGAGGTCGACGCATTGTCCTCGACCGGCGGCGCTCGCGCGCGCTTCGCAAGCGAAGAGTCGGCTTCATCGTTCCGATCTTCTCCGATCGCCTCCGTGGTCTCTACAACCGCCTCTGTCGCCGGTACCGTCTTGGGGGACGCCACCACCGACGTCGGTTTCGTCGTCACCGACCTTCTCTTCTCCGCCTTTTCCATCTCCCTTCTCGCCGCGCGTTCCGCCTTGGCCCGCTCCTTTGTCGCCGTTTCCGCTTGCCGCGTCTCCAGCGCGTACTTTTCCCGTTCCGACCGCGACGGTTTGAGCGCAGCGAAGAACACCCAAGCGACACCATTCATCGCGACGGCGACGAGCGTGCCGAAGAGCGCCCCACCTTCCGTCGCGCCATGCATCTCTCTCGTTTCCGTTCGCAGCCACGTCGAACCGCCGCTCGTCGAGTCTCCTTCGCCGGAACCGTCGCCACCGGAACCACCACCACCGGAACCACCACCGCTCGATCCATCACCACCGGAGCCACCTCCGACGTCCTCCCACGTCCCCCGCACCGCCGCCGCCGAATCCGTCGCGCCCGTCCGTCCATTCGTTCCACCGCTCGCGACTGCTTTGGCTTTTCCTTCGGTTCCCCCAGACGCCGTCGGCGGCTTGGTCGCCTCACCGTCGTCCCCACACGTCGTCCCCTCCGTCGTCCCGTCGTCATCGACGTCGCGCATCAGCTCGCCATCGGCGTTGCTCGACGGCGCGTTATCGCTCACCGCCCTCGTGCGCGTCGTCGTGCGCGTCGTCGGTCGTCGTCCTTTGCGTCGATTAATTGCAGTTGCACCACACCTCTGCCTCTGCGTCGTCGTCGCAGACGCCGTTCTCTTCATCATTCGTACCGGCGGGGTCGCCGTCGTCGCCGTCGTCATCGCGACGGGGAGCGTCGCCGTCATTGCGCTCCGTTCGATGCGCGCGTCGCGTCCGCCCGTCCGTTGGAGTGTGACGCATTCGTCCGTGGGATGCGTTAATTGCGCACTTTTTTGTCGATGTATACGCCTTGTATGAGTATTTAGTTGAGTGAAGTTTGAGGCGCGTTACAACTTTTGACTCTCCTTCAACTTTGGGTGCGTATCGATGACGCGCGTGATTCTAATGAGTGGTGCGCGTTGATTGCGTGACTAATTAATCCTCATCCATGGCGTCGACGCCGTCGTCTTCATTTTCCTGCTTGACGTCGCCGTCGTCCTCGGATTTGGCGGCGGTGTACGCAGCCATTTCGCGCTCGTAACGCGCCTTGTCCTCATCCGCTTGTTGCTGGAAAACCTCCTTTTCAGCGTCGGAAACCGTCTTCCAAGCTTCACCCAGAGCCTTAGCGACGTCGGTGATGCTGAAGTTGGGGTTTTCGGCGAGAATTTTCTCTCTGTTTGCGGCGGAAAAGAACATGTAAGCGGACAACCCGCGCTTGGGGGCGTTGGGGTCCTTCTTGGCGCGCTTTGACTTTTTCGACTTCTTCTTCGTCGCCGCCGCCTCTTCGGATTCCGAGTCGGAATCGCTGTCGGTGGGTTCGCCACCGTCGGAAGAATCGCTTCCCGCGGCAAAGTCTTCGTCCTCCTCCGAGTCCTCGTCGCCGCGGCCGTCGTAGCCTTCGTCGTCGTCGTCTGAAGCCTCGGCAATGATTTGGTCGGCGCGAGCGTTGGCGTCAACGTTGGAAATTCGCACTTGCTTGGCTGTTAAGAAGTTAACCAAGTTTTGGAACTCGGCGCGCTGAATGCCGTGGAAATCGTAACTGGCTCCATTTTTCATGTTGACCGAGACGTCGAAAGTCTTCCCGCTCGAGTGACCCGAGGCGGCGTGACGCTCAAACTCAACCTCATCCACATCGCTGTAGTGGAGCAAGAGCGGCGGTTTCGGGACGTAGAAGAACGCCTTTTCGAGCGGGTAAAGCAAACCGACGTCCGCCTTGTGGGAGACGCGAATGGCGTGACCGCCCGCCGAAGCGGTGAACATGCTCTGTCTCGTCAACTTGACGCCCGCCATATTCTTCAACACGCGCGCGAAAACTTCGCCAGCACCGCCATCGTACGTGCTCTCGAGCGTCGGAAACTTGGCCTTCATGTCTTCCGGGAGTTTTGGCTCCACCGTCAAGTGTTCGTCGTCGTTGAACATGGCGAGAATGTGCGGGTAAAACGTTTGACCCTTGCGAATCGGCGGATCCAACGCGATAATGGCGTGAGATTGGTTCGAATGCGGCTTCGGAAGCAAGTAAACGCGAACAATGGAGCTGTACTGCACCTTGAAATCCAACGTCGTGGACGTCATTCTCATGTATGTCGGGTGCAACTCCATGGTAACCTTGCCTCTCGGCACCACCATGGACACGCCGTCAAACTCAGCCACCGCTTCGCCGGCTTCGGTGTCCGCATCCGCGATGGACATGATGGTCGACTGCATGCGCTTCGCCGCGGTGTCATCCGGATCCTCCGGGTCCGCCCCCGCCCAAGTTTCGTTCCCGGGAGGGACGTAAAAGGACATCTCCACCAAGGAGTCCTTCTCCGCCACGGTGTCGTCGGTGTGAAACTGCATCACGACTTCATTCTTACCAACCACCGTCGCCTCAGCGATGTACTTGCCATCGAGCTCAAACTGCGTCTTCCCATCCACCTCAAACACCGCACTGTTCCCCTCGATCGCGATATCCCCCCAGTTTCTTCCGTTGACGTTCATTCGCTTTTCGCCAATCGAGCACCCAAACTCCTTCTCCGCAAACTCCGCCGCCGACTTTGCCTCCTCAACCCCGAGCCCACCGAACGCGTGCACGTCCCCATCGCTCGATCTCACCCGAAGCACCCCTCCCGTCGGTGTCGCGCTCCAGTGCACCGCGCTCACTTTATCCGCGCTCACCTCTCTCTTCGCCCCGGCCGAGCTTTGAAAACGAACCCCGGAGTCCGCCGACAACGTCAACTCCCCACCGATCCCGCTTCCTCGTCCGATCGCCCGCACGTTCAGCGTGTACACCATACCGACCGATCGACTCCACCCTCGGCCGCGCCTCCTCCGCGAGCTTCGCGCGCGACTCTCCCGATTCCGCGAGACGCGCGCGCGCTTCCCAGCGCTCTACAGATTCAAAAAAAGAGATTGATGACTCGCAGACGCGTCTCACTCAGATTGCGAGACTCGTCGTTCCGTTCGTCGCCCACTCCACGCGCGCGACGACGACGAAAAAGAAGAAGAAGAATACCAACAAGATTCGCCGCGCGTCCTCCGTTCCTCGGGGCGCCCGGTTCTCCCGCATCCATCCATCCATCCATCCATCCGTCACACAGCGCACCCACCCACCGCGTCGTCGCCTCGACCAGTGTTAAAGATACCTCCAAAGCGAGTGTACGATACATACTGTAACCCTACCTCAAACCAACACGTACCCACGAAACGAGAGTTCGCGTCCTTTCGTACGTACCGTGTGTGTCTCTCCTGGTTTTGTCTCAGGGTATAATACTACTAAAATCACAGTAAACAACCGTTATGATATGCCATCTAGGTAGTAGCAACATTAGGCATGACCGACGAAACCGGCTTCGACGGCTTCGATTGGATGCACGGATGGATGGTTGGATGGGTTCCGTCGACACATCGAGACGACGGATAGACGCGATGATGACGATGACGATGCGAGCGAGCGTGACGACGACGCGAGTGACGACGCCGACGACGAGCCGCGGACGCCGCGGGGCGGCGACGACGACGACGACGCGCGCGGGGGCGACGTTCGAAGTGCCTTCGCAGTACACGAAGGTGACGCCCTGCGGCGCCGGGGTCTTGGTGAAGGTGGCCGCGGCGGAGACGGTGACGAAAGGGGGCATCGTGCTCACCGAAACGGCGCAAAGAAAACCGACGAGCGGTACGTATCTCATCGCGGGCGGTGGACGACGCCAGGGTCGGGCGCGTTCGTTTCCGCACGACGGGCGCGCGCGCGCGGACGACGGGGCGGAGGGTTTGGGTCGCGCGGGTCGTCTGCCGCTCGGCTCGGACGCCCCCCTTCCTCCATCCTTTCGCGCGCACCCGGAACGTTTGACTGACGACGTCGCGCTCGTTTTTCTTTACCACAGGTGACATCGCGGCCATCGGTCCGGACGTCAAGCACGTCTCCGTCGGCGCGACGGTCTTGTACAGCAAGTTTGGCATCGGGTGCACCGACTTGAAGATGGGCGAAGACGACTACGTGATGATTCGGGAACAAGACCTCATCGGTTGCTTCCCATCCAGCGGCGCGCGCGCGAACGACATCCCCAAGCTCACCCCGTGCGGTGACCGCGTGCTTTTGGCGGTGGATCAGGTCGCGTCCGAGACCAAGGGGGGCATCCTTCTCACCGAGGGCGCCAAGGAGAAGCCCGTCACCGGAACCGTCGTCGCCGTCGGCCCCGGGAAGGCGGGCGAGGACGGGGAGACCAAGCCGATGCAGCTCAAGGCTGGGGACAAGGTGATTTACTTCAAGTACGCCGGCGACCAAATGTCCGACGAGGAGGGCAACGCCTTCGTCGTCCTCCACGAGGGCGACGTCTTGGCCAAGCTCTGATTCGATTCTCCCTTGGACAGGACTCTTTCCTTTCCGCCGGGCGTCCGTCCGTCCGTCGCGCGACGCGATCGCGACGACCGCAATCCACCGCTCTCATCGATCCATATCAGCGCGTCGTACGGAGTACTAGGTCATACTATGATTCATTTACACCCAACTAAAAGGATATTTCGTACACATTTCAATACGAAGAAGCACCACCGTAGCGGCATCTTGCGCCGTGGCGTATGATAATCATCCTCGTATTAAACCCCCATCGCGTCCCGTGTGACTGACGTACTGACGGAACCCTCACGACCGGGAGTCAAGTCTGGATCCGGTGTCCCCGGCGTCATACTCACGCACCCGCACGCACCCGCACGCACACGATGCAAGTGAACGCGCTCTTCAAGAAGTCCGCCCCGGCGCCGGCGAAGACGGCGACCAAGACGGTGAAGAAGTCGGCGCCGGTGAAGAAGACCGTCGCGCCCAAGGCGAAGCCGGCGCCGGTGAAGAAGACGACGGTGAAGAAGTCGGCGCCGAGAAAGGCTGCCCCGACCAAGGTGGCCAAGGGCGACGCGCTCGCCAAGTGGTACGGTGCGTATCGGTTCGTTCGTTTCGTTGGGTTTTCTCGTCGACGCGCGAGAGGGAAGGGGGGAAGGGGCGTTACGGCGCGTCGAAGCGTCGCGTCGTCGTGATTCGTCGTTCACGGTCGTCGGCGTCGCGGGCTCGGCGCGATCGGATCGAACTTGCGAAATCTCTCATGATCGGGCTCGATCGGTCGAATGGATACGATAAGATACGAAGGGTGACGAACGAACGACCGGGGGGATCGGACGACGGTCGAGACGGTCGAGACGACGTCGGTCGACGTCGGTTGACGCGCGCGACGTCGACGATGACGAGCTCGGCGCGGGATTCGTTTCGCGGCGGTCGATCGATCGAACGCGCGATCGATGGATCGATCGATCGATGGATGGAATGATGGCGATCTCCACCCGCTCGGGTTTGGGTTGGAAGATCGCGCGAAACGGAACGCGCGGCGCGTCGATTGGTTCGGGTGTGTCGTGTGCGTTGGATGTTCCAGACGACGGGTTTTGAGAAATTCGGGGCGGGGTGTCGCTCGCCGCGCGTGCGCTTTATCGATCGCGTCGACTGACTCTTCGTAATGATGAATGTTGGATATCGCTCGCCCCGCGCAGGCCCGAACCGCAAGCTCTACTTGCCGGGCGGTCTCTTGACCACCGCGGACATTCCGTCCTACCTCGACGGTACCCTCGCCGGTGATTACGGTTTCGACCCGCTCGGCCTCGGTGCTGACGGTGCGATTGAAAAGTACCGCGTGAACGAAGTTCTCCACGCTCGCTGGGCCATGCTCGCGATTCCGGGCATCGTCATTCCGGAAGCCCTCGGCGTTCCGGGTGGCGTCTGGACGGAAACCGGCAAGGTTTTCTTGGATGGTGAAACCGGTCGCCCGGAGTTCCTCGAGCTCGTGCCGCTCTACGCCGCCATCAACGTTGCTCTCATGGCTGGTGTCGAGAAGTTCCGCTCCGATGGTGTCGGTCCGGCTGGCTTTGTTCCGTTCAAGGGCAAGTTCGACGAATCCGCCTTCGACGGCGTCGACCCGATCAACCCGGGCGGTCCGCTCGATTTCTTCGACGTTGCCGCCAACCCGCAAGATTTGGCCATCCTCAAGGTTAAGGAAATCAAGAACGGCCGCCTCGCAATGGTTGCCATGTTGGGTGTCTTCGTGCAAGGTGTGTGTTTTTAAATGTCTTCTCGTCTCATCCTCTTTTATTTTTCCGTCGACGAAATTCGTTACTGACGACGACGTTCTTCTTTCCACCGCGCGCAGGTCTCGTGACCAACGAAGGTCCGGCTACGAACTGGGGCAGACACGTCGCGAACCCGTTCGAAGTCAACGCGGTGTCTGTTCTCGCTGCGGGTGCCAGAACCCCGGTTCTTTAAGCGCGCCGCAAAGCGCGATTTAAAGATGGACGGCGCGTTTCAACCACTCGTGTGAACACGATGGTTCTCGTAACATTTTTGCAATAAGCATATCTACGAACGTAACTTTACTTGAACACGACCCATCGACACGCGTCATTCTCATTCTTCGTTAATCATAAAACGGCGCAGATGTTCGTCCCCATGGCGACCGCGGGCTCGTCTCTCGCGACCGCAGCGCTTTGCTTCTCCGCAGTTGAACGCGACTCAACTTCTGAAATCCAACCTCAGACTCGGTCGATCGATCGGTCGGTCGGTCGGTCGGTCGGGACTTTTCCGCACCAGGGTACGCAGGCGATCACACTGGACATGCTCGCTGTCGCCCCGACGACGACGTCCACCGTCGTCCCGACGCGAACCGAACGGCGATGCGGTCGAGAGGGCGTGGTCGTTCGTTATCGAGCAAAACCGAGCTCGGGACGACTGAGCGGTACCGCTCGCGGTAGACGCGCGGGCGTCGTCGCGCTCAGCGACACGTCGTCGGATTCGGGCGTCGTTTCTTCTTCTTCGTCGTCTTCTGGGAACACGACCCTCGTCGTCGCGGGCGCGGCGTCGCTCGCGGCCATCGCCGCGACGCACGCTCCGGGAGACGCGGCGGTTCGCGCGGTCGGGTCCACCGCGCTCGGTCTCGCTCTCGCGGCGGTGGGGTACAAGAAAAAGTCACTCGATGCGTCGGGGGCGTTGGCGGCGATCGGCGTCGGGTTTGGGAGCATTTATGCCGACGCGAGTTTTGGAGCGGCGCTTGCGGCGTTCTTTTTTAGTTCGAGTGCGGTGACGCGAATCCGGTCAGACGTCAAGCGCAAAGTTGATGAACACTTCAAGGATGGTGGTGGGAGAAACTGGGTGCAGGTGTTGGCGAACGGGCTCGTTCCGACGCTCGTCGCCGCGGCGTTCGTCGCTGTCGCTTCGGCGGACGCAGCGGCGACACGCACGTTGGCGAGCGCGTACATCGGTTATTACGCGTGCTGCGGCGGGGACACTTGGGCGAGCGAACTCGGGGTTTTGTCAAAGTCCAAACCGCGATTAATCACGGATCCCCGTCGTCAGGTAACCCCCGGGACGAACGGTGGGGTCACGGCGCTCGGATGGGCCGCTAGCGCCGGGGGCGGCGCCGTCGTTGGTTCAGCGTTCTTCATCGGGCGCGCGCTCTTGGAATCCATGGGAGGCGCTTCCGCAATATCGTCGACGTCTGTGTCCGCTTCGCCAATGATTGATTTCTTATTCATCACCGCCTTCGGCGCCACTTGTGGGATCTTTGGCTCGCTCGTCGACAGCGTTCTCGGCGCGACGATTCAATACTCTGGATATTGCTCCAAGCGCGAGCGAGTCGTGAGCAAACCTGGACCGACGGTGACTCGCATCAGCGGTTTAGAGTTTCTCAGCAATAGCGCCGTCAACTTAGTCTCCGGTATCATCACCGCTTGCGTCGCCGCCGCCGTTTCGCCCTTGTAAATTTGTTGTTTTTGAACGTTTCATTTTTAATACAAAGCGCGCGTCGTTGCACACTCAGTCACAGAATCTTCACTCTTCCACTTCACTTCGTCGCGCGCGCGCCGCGAAGACGCGCCCGCATCCATGTTTCCACCTCGTGCCGGTCAGTGCGCGTACGTCATCGACGGTGCGCACACCGAAATGTGCGTCACTGAGTACTCGAATCGAGTCTTTGTCGTTGTCACGCAGGTTGGAAAACTCGGAACGGTGTTTCACATCACGACCGACGGCGACGAAACGGCGCTCCAGGACGCCGCGATGATGCTCCGCGTGGACCCGAACGCGATGAACGATAAGGTTCGCGTGCGGACGCTCATAGGAAAGCGGGACGACGCGCTGTTGAGCGCGTGCGCTCGACACGTGGGGGAGGTGTTGGTGAGCAAAGGTTGCGAAAAGTGCGTTTTTGTTTTATTTTATTGTGGATTTGACTTGTTCATACGTGCGCGATACTGACGATGACGGTCGTGTTTTGTTTGCGTAGAGAAATCATACTCGCGCTCGGATTGAGAGCGGGTTTGAGCATGGACGCGCACCGCGCGGTGGCTTCACTTGCGGTGGAACGCGTCGCGGAGTTGATGCAAGCTTGACTACTCGGGTACAATACAGATTTTAGCAATTACAACGAAACACTCTCTGCCGATTAGCGGCGCGAGTGTTGTTATCGATAGGAGACTATTAGTTAGAGCTCATCTTTGACCGGGGTGGTGGGATCAAAGGCGCACGATTTGCCGCCTTCTTTGAGTGTGTGGCTTGCACCGCACTCGCCGGTTTCGTCGCCATCCGTCGTCTTTTCACGCTCACTTGCCTTTTTCTTCGCCTCTTTCAGCTTCTCCGCCACTAAAGTTCTGTTTAATGTTTCGGATTGCTTCATCGTCGCGTTCGTTCCGTCCACGTTGACGACGACTTCGTTGTCTTGTGCGGCGTTGGTCAACAATTTATCGCTCGTCATGCTGAGCAATTCGTCCACGTCGACGTCGATGCCTTCATCCTCGATGCTCGCCTTGAACTCCTCGTGTTGATCACGACGCAAACGCCGACGCTTGTCGCTTCCGCTTTCTCCGGTGTCTGCGCCAGCGGCGACGAGAATGTCGTAAATCTCCTGGTGTCGGACGAGTTGACTGAGTTTGAGCGCCGTAAAGCCGAAATCCATGTACGCCGTCTTTTGCACGTAATTCACCACCGCACCCGCGTCGACAAGAATCTGTACGCACTCCGAGCACTTAGCCATGACGGATCGCATGAGCACAGAGTACCCGAGCGTGTCCACTTCGTTGACGTTGGCGCCGTAATCAATCAACAAATCCATCGCCCTTGCGTTGCCCAAATACGCTGCCTTCATGATTGGAACAAAGTGTCTCGTCTCGCCGAGCTTTTGACACTTTTCCCTCAGGTTTGGCTTCCACCTGAGCAAATCCTCTAGTTCATCCATATCGTCGTCATCGATCGCCTCGTGAATCGAGCCCACCGCGGATTCCCCCTCGTCGAGTTCTGATTTTTCAACCTCCTTCTCTTTCGGCGCCGGCGTCGCGACGGGTTTGTTCTTTGTCGATTTCTTCCTCCGCTGTTTCTTCAACCCCGCGTCGACAGTCGCGTCGCCCTCAGAACCTGCCATCGCGGCGTCATCCAATCCACCGTTCCCCGTCGTCGTCGTCGCCGCCGTCGCAGCTCCGTCTCCTGAGAGACCTTCGCTCGACTCGCTCGCTACCGACGCCGCCGAGTCAGCATCCTCTGCGACAACCCCGACGCGCGTCGTCCCAGAGACGATAAAAACGACGACGATGAAGGCTAGAATCGTCGCGAGCGACGCCATCAACCCACCCCGTCGTCGTCTCGACCGACGAACCGCTCTCGCTTCGTTTTGACGATTCATGGCGTCGAACACCATTCTCGATCGATTCGTTCGACTCGTTCCGCGTCGCGCGCGCGCACAGAGTCCCGTCTTCGCGCGTTCGAGAACGCTCACCTCCCCTCGCGCGCTCTAACGAAGCGAACGAACGAACGAACGGCACCGCTCTGTCCCGTCCGGTCGACCGTCCGTCGGTGTGTGTCGTTCCGATTACGAGTTCGATCCAGAAAATCACACAAGTGACGAGTCATGAACCTTCACTACCCGAGGGACTACCAACACGTCACGCGAAAAGCCAACCACTCGCTTCGAGCGCGTCCGCGCGCACTGCTCGACGCGACGTCGGACGCGACGCGCGATCGCACCGACGCGACGCGCGATGCGAACGGTCTCGTGCCCGTCGTTGAACGCGACGCGCGGTGCCCCGGCGCGCCGAGAAGCGCGTGGGCGGTGGATAAAGTCGAGTTTCAACAGCACCAGTGGGCGCGTCACCGCGGCAGCTGCGAAAAATGATTTTGACGACGCGACGACGTCGGACGTCGTCGTGATCGGGGCCGGGATCGGTGGGTTGTGCGCCGCGGCGCTGCTCGCGAAGAGCGGGCTCTCCGTCACCGTGCTCGAGTCGCACGTCGTCGCGGGTGGGGCGGCGCACGCGTGGGAGAGAGACGGGTACACGTTTGAGTCTGGACCGTCGCTGTACAGCGGACTCGCGGCGAGACCGACGACGAACCCGTGCGGGCAGGTGTTGCACGCCATAGACGAATCGGTGGAGTGCATCAACTACAACACGTGGATGTGTCACCTTCCCGAGGGGGATTTCTTGACGGAGGTTGGGAACGACCAGTTTTTAGACGTGTTGGAAAAGTTTGTCGACGCGGACGCCGTGGAGGAGTGGAAACGATTGAAGGAACTCATGCAACCGCTGGCGACGGCGTCCGCGGCGCTTCCACCGGCAGCGGTGAGAAGCGATGTGTTCGGGGCGTACACGTTGGCGCGCTTCGTTCCCGGGCTCGTGCGTTCGGCGCCGTACATTTCAAAGATTATGGCGCCGTATTCCAAGTTTTTAGACGAAAACGACATTCGGCATCCATTTATTCGCAACTACATGGAGATGCTCTGTTTTCTTCTCAGCGGCGCGCCGGCGAGCGGGACCATGGCTGCGGAGATTGGGTACATGTTTGACGATTGGTACAAGCCAAACTCCACGCTAGAGTTTCCTAAAGGTGGGAGCGGGGCCATCGTGGACGCGCTCGTTCGAGGCTTGGAAAAGCACGGGGGCGTCGTCAAGCTCGGATCGCACGTCGAAGAAATCCTCGTCGAGGGCGACGGGGAGAGCAAACGCGCGGTCGGCGTGCGCACGCGGGGCGGGAAGACGTATCGCGCGAGTAAAGCTGTGATATCCAACGCCACGCTGTGGGATACGGTGCCGATGCTTCCTGAAGGCGCCGTACCAAAGGAATGGATCGAAGAGGCGACGTCCACAGAAATGTGCGAATCCTTCATGCACCTCCACCTCGGTATCGACGCCACCGACTTGCCTGATGACCTCGAAATTCACCACATTTACGTCGAGGACTGGTCTCGCGGGGTCACGGCGGAGCAAAACATGGTGCTCGTGAGCATTCCATCCGTGTTGGACCCGTCCATGGCGCCGAGCGGGAAACACGTCATTCACGCCTACACGCCCGGCAACGAACCGATGAAGTACTGGGACGGTCTCGATCGCAACTCGGACGAGTACAAGGCTTTGAAAGAGGAGCGTTCCGAAGTACTCTGGCGCGCGGTGGAGAAGGCGATTCCAGACGTGCGCAAACGCGCCGAGGTCGTCATGGTGGGGACGCCGGTGACGCAAGCGAGATTTCTTAGACGCGCGCGCGGCACGTACGGCGGCACGGGTTGGATTCAACCCGACCAAGACGTGATTCCGATCACGTCCGCGTCCACCCCGCTCGATGGCTTACTCGTCGTCGGGGACTCGAATTTCCCTGGTCCGGGCGTTCCCAGCGTCGCCGCGCACGGATGGGCGGCGGCGAACGAACTCATAGGACCGCGACAGACGGCGGCGTTTCTAGACGTCGTCGCCCCGCCGGGAAGCGGCAAGTGAGCGAGGAAGATTACCACCGGTACTTTATTTGAACCGACGTTCGCGCGAACGTTGACACACACACGATGATGATTGAAAATACAAGCGTTTGTTGTTTTTTAATGATACTTGGCGGTAACAGAGCCGCCGATGGAGAGCACGAGACAGAGGGTAGTAATAGTAAAAGAGTAAAAGTGTCGAAAGCGCCCCTCGCTCGATCGCTCACGCCGCCGGAGGCACCTCGTCCTCGGAAACCTCCATTTGACTGTCAATCAGCGCATCTTTCGCCGACGCTTCGTGCGACGCGTGTCTCGCCCCTTTCCCAGAGTGTTTCTCCTTGTGCTTTCGCATCGCCCGGGCCACCTTATCCGCGGCGCCGTCGATCGTCGCGTACAGGTTTTCCCCCGCCGCGTCCGCGCGCACCGTGACCCCGCGCGTCACCCGAACGATCACCTCCGTCGAGTGTTCCTTCCCCCCCCGGTCGCCCTCTCCGCCTCTCGCGCTGCACCGAACCTCCACGTCGCGAATTTCCCGCGGGTCCACGTGCGCGCACGCCCGTCCAATCTTCGTTCGGCAGTATTCATCGATCGCCGGCGTGACTTCCAAACCGCCCAAGCCGTTCACCGTCAGCGCGATCGCCGACGTATTGGTCGTTTCCCCGCCCGCCGCGCGCGTCCGCGTCGCGCCCCGCGTCGTCCCCGCGCGGTGTTCACATCGTCGATAACACCGCGGCGTCGACGTTCTCATCGATCGCCGCGCCGTCGTCGTCGTCGTCGTCGTCCTCGTCGGCGTCAAACCCATCTTTCCAGTGGGCACAGTCAGCATCATCGTCATCATCATCGTCTCGATCGTCCGTCCGGTTCGGTAGGTCGGTCGGTGTATTTATTCAAGCGGTAGCGAGTAGTCGCAGGAGCTTTACGCACGCACAAACGCGTTCGTCTATAACACCCGCGTTCGGTTCGGTCCGATCGGTCGTCGGTCGCGCTTTGACGATCGGGATCGGGATCGGGATCCATTCCATCGTTCGGTTCGGTACGAAACCCGACGAATCGTGAATGAATCGTGAATGAATGAGTTCAACTGATGATGAAATCTGCGACTGCGGACCCGATCGAGACTTTCGAGATTTTCACTTTTTGTGGGGGGGCTACCGTACCGTACAGTCACAGTCACAGTTTACACATACGCGACCGACCATTAAAAAAATCCATCCACGGGTGCACTGCTAAAAACCCGACGAGACATCTCTACTCGATGTCAGTTTCATCTCTACTCGATTCAACGAAATTCAAGGTTTAAATAAAAATAACGATGGAAATCAGGCTTTGAATCTTACAACCGAAACTGGAAAATAAGGGTGCATCTTACGCGTCCCGTTCGGTTCGGTTCTCGGTTCGGTTCGGGGCGGCGATGGAGGGCGACGTCACACCGCCGAGGCATCGATCGATTGTGACGACGACGACGATGATGATTCGCGCCGCGGTCGCGCGAGCGGTGAAGACGACGACGACGAGACGAGGGAGACGCGGGGCGACGACGACGACGGTGAAGACGACGGCGACGCTTTCGACGGAACGGTCGGCGGGACGAGCGCTCGGGGGACGCCGAAACTCGGTCGGCGGGACGACGACGACGACGCGAACGACGGCGACGACGACGCGAGCGAGCGGTGGACGAACGACCACGAGCGTGGACCCGACGGAGAACGGACGACGAGGGGGGAAAATCGGGACGATCGATACGACGCCGCCGAAAGGGACGCGGGATTTCCCACCCGAGGAGATGCGCGCGCGAAGCTGGCTCTTTGGACGCTTTAGAGACGTCGCCAAGGCGTTCGGGTTCGATGAGTTCGACGCCCCGGTGTTGGAGAGCGAAGAGCTGTTCACGAGAAAGGCTGGGGAGGAAATCACGACGCAGTTGTACAATTTTACGGATAAAGGGGACCGGCGGGTGGCGCTGAGGCCCGAGCTGACGCCGTCGTTGGCGAGGTTGATTTTGGCGCAAGGCAAGTCGTTGGCGCTTCCGGCGAAATGGTTCGCGATTGGACAGTGTTGGAGGTACGAGCGAATGACGCGAGGGAGACGACGGGAACACTATCAGTGGAATATGGATATCGTCGGTGTGGATGGGGTCGAGGCGGAGGCTGAGTTGTTGGCGGCGATCACGACGTTTTTCAAGCGCGTCGGCGTCACGAGCGCCGACGTCGGCATCAAGGTGAGCTCGCGAAAGCTTTTGAGCGAGGTCATGGCGCGCTTTGACATTGGATCGGAGTCTTTCGCCCCGGTGTGCGTGGTGGTGGATAAGATTGAAAAGCTTCCGCGGGAAAAGATTGAGCAAGAGCTTCGAGAGCTGGGGGTGTCGGAGGAGGCGGTGCAGGGCATTTTAGCGGCGACGTCCATGCGCACGGTGGAAGAGTTGGAGGCGCTCATAGGTCCCGACGCCGAGGCGGTGCGCGACCTGAAAAAGTTGTTCGAGTACGCTGACGCGTACGGCTACCGCGACTGGCTCGTCTTTGACGCGTGCGTCGTTCGTGGTTTGGCGTATTACACGGGAATCGTCTTTGAAGGTTTCGACCGCGCCGGCGAGCTTCGCGCGATTTGCGGCGGCGGTCGCTACGACGCCCTTCTCGGCGCCCTGGGAGGGGAAAACCAACCGATGGTTGGATTCGGCTTCGGCGACGCCGTCATCGTCGAGCTTCTCAAGGATAAGGGGCTCATGCCGGATTTCACCAAGGGCGACGTGCAAGACTTGGTTTTTCCGCTGAGCGAATCGCTTCGACCGGCGGCCATGTCCGTCGCCGCCAAGCTTCGCGAAAGCGGACGCACCGTCGATCTCGTCCTCGAGGATAAAAAAGCCAAGTGGGCGTTCAAACAAGCCGAACGCATCGGTGCCGAACGCGTCGTTCTTCTCGGGGAGAAGGAGTGGGAGGCGGGTAACGTCCGCGTTAAAAACTTAGCCACGCGCGAAGAAGTCGACGTTCCCGTGGATGACATTTGATGCTTCTTTTCTCTAGCGCGGTAATAATAAAACGCATCTATTCTTTCTTTGGGCGAGTGCCTTTTACTTTGGGAAACACTTCCCTCCTTCCGTCGGCACGGCTTCCGGAACGAACCCGTATTCCAAGAGCTGATGCACGCCGACGCCAATCCCGACCAACGCGACCAAAAACGCGACCCCTTCGGCACCACCCAAAACCCCACCGGGCCCCGCCGGAAGCCCCGACCCGGTTTTAAACTTTTTCACCGTCGCGGCAACCACCGTGCCCGCGACGGCGAGGTACGACACGCCCTCCGCGGCGCCAAAGACACCAAACGGTCCCGGAGGTAATCCGCAGCCGGAAGAGAAGAGAGTCCACAACGAGAAGCTCGTCACGACGCACGCGACGAGCACGACGGTACCCGCGATCGCCTCGACGTTTCCGGCACGCAGCGAGTCGACGTACTCGTTCCCGTCCACGCTCGCGAGGTCCCCGGCGAGATCCGCTTCAAAAAACCCGCGGTCTTCGTCAGCGTCATCACTTTTCCCATTCGCGATAACGATGACGCTTCGCGCGCTTTGTCGTCGATGCATCGCGTCGCTAGTGACCCGGATGACGCCGGGCGCGTGACGACGACAGAGACGAGCGTCGGTTTTCAACCTCGCGCGACGGATCGCGATCGGCGTCGGGGTCGTGGCGCGCGCAAACATGATGTCGTCGAGAGGCAAACAATGACGCTTCACAACAGTACGCGCAGCATGTTCGTCTGCGAAGCGTGTAAACTGCGCCACCAGGGCGAACGGGACCGAGAGGCGTACGCGCGCGCATGCGCGCCTATCGTCGTCGACGACGGTTCCGGTCAACCAGACGCGGGCGCGTCGTCGGAACCGTCGGTCGTGTGTGGGTTGTGTCTGGGCGCCTTGCAATTGCGCGTCGAACCACTCGACGCGACGCCGACGCGCGAAACGACGAAACGCGACGATGGGATCCCGGGGAAGCCTCGAGCGATGTGCGTCGCGTCGACGAATGCGTTCGTGACGCGCGCGCTCGAGCGTGGACACGCGCCGGGGGCGTTCAAGTTGAGGGTGATTTTACCGGCGGCGGTTTTGGTCCGAGAGCGAGCGCACAAAGACGCGACGGGAACGGGAGGCGCGGTGACGCCGATCGATGAGGCGTTACGGCTGATTGTCGCGCCGGCGTTGGAGCGGGCGTTGGGGTGCCCAGAGGATGCGGATGGGGCGGTGTACGCGGTGACGGCGAAGTATCGCTTTGGCGGCGACGCGCGGGAGACGGCTTTTTTGTCAGAGGTACCGCTCAGACTCACAGAGGCGGAGCGTAAGGAGCGACACGGGAAGCTTAGCAAGATGCGAGGCGGTGGACGAGGTGGGTATAATAATAAGAGGAAGCGGGGTGGAAAGGAGGCGAGGTTTTTAGCGACGCTGAGTCAGCCGGAGGATCCGTTGGAGGAGGAATTTACGGCAGCGGCTCGAGCGTACGACGACGCGGCCAAACGCTTGAGTGATGCGCGATTCGCAGATCCGGCGGCGTTCGCCGCGGCGGTGTCTACGAGCGGTCCGCTCGAGACGCCAAAGTATCCCGTAAAGTGCGTTCTTGAGACGTTTCACGAGCCCGTCATTGTCGGCGGTTGGTACGTAAAGCTCGATCGAGGCGTTCCGCAGTCCAAGTGGATCGATCGCGAGAGCGGCAAGAGAATCGGTCGAGGGAGTGTGGTCGAGGCGATAGAGGCGGTTTTACTTCCAGGGTTAGAATCTAGCGGGGCAAAGTTTAATAGCTCGGGGCGAGAGGATATGGATGTGAGAATGTTAGCCGACGGACGTCCGTTCGCGTCTCAGGTGCACAATCCCAAAAAACCGCTGGCGAGCGCTGAAACAGTCGCCGAGATGGAGCGTGAAATCAACGCACGGTGCGGTGAGACTGGCGTGCGCGTGCGTGGTCTGTGTTTGACATCCAAGGCGAACTACCACGCCGTGGGTGCGCACGCCGGGGAGAATGAAAAGGAAAAGTCTTACGTCGCAATCGTTCGATTATCTCGCGCCGTCGCTGACGAGGACATCACCAAGCTTTCCTCCACCGCACCGCTCACGATTCAGCAAGAGACGCCCACCCGCGTCGCACACCGTCGCGCTGATCTCATCCGACCGAGAACCATCGTCGCCATGTCGGCTGAAACTATCCCCGGCGCGCCGGATGCATTTCTCCTTCGGCTGCAGACGCAAGCCGGTACGTACATCAAAGAGTTTGTCCACGGCGACGACGGTCGCACCAAGCCCAGCGTCGGTGATTTGCTCGAGTGTAAGGCGCAAATTTTACAGCTCGATGTCACGGCGATCAACGACGATTGGAACCCTTCAGAGTGCAACTAGCATGTAGACTCTTAGCGTTTTAGCTTCATACACTGACTCACCAGCGTCAACGTCAACATCTTTTCGCCGTGATGACGACGCGTCGAAAGGTGCTCTTTTGCGGACACGAATTCGCCGACGGGTTCGAGTACGCCCGAAAGCACGCGATGTCGCTCCCACACGTCGAAGTCGACCGATGCGAACGCGCCGAGACGTCGACGCGCATAGAAACGTGTGAGGTTGCGGTGCCACTAATGACGAAACTCGACGCTGATATCATCGAACGCGGGGCGCGCGACGGCCGATTACGACTCGTTTTGCAGTTCGGCGTCGGGCTCGAGGGCGTGAACGTCGATGCGGCGACGCGATGCGGCGTGCGTGTGGCGCGGATACCGAGCGAGAAGACGGGGAACGCTACGAGCACGGCGGAGATGGCCGTCTACTTGTTACTCGCGGCGTTGCGTTCGCACGATTTCATGTCTCGAAGCGTCGAGGCGCGGCGTTTGGGGACGCCGACTGGACGAACGTTGGGGGAGTGTGCGGTTTTGGTCGTCGGCTGGGGCCACATCGGGGTGAAGATTGCAAAGCTGTTGGAGGCTTTCGGTTGCGAGACGTATGCGGCTAGGAGAGGAGAGTGGGCGGCGGACGAATCAGATCGCGACGGCGTGCGATTGGCTGGGGTGTGCTCGACGAGCTCGGCATCGGCGAGCGATTATAATGAGATTTTGAGGCGTGTCGATGCGGTGTGCTTGGCGTGCACGCAGGATGCGTCGAACATCGGGATGGTTGACGCGGAATTTTTAACCAAGATGAAGCCAGGATCGGTGCTTGTAAACGTCGCCCGAGGCGGGCTATTTAATAGAGACGACGTGTTGGACGCGTTGAACAGCGGTCACTTGGGGTACCTCGCAACCGACGTCGCGTGGTCCGAGCCCGTCGATCCGGACGATGCCGTCGTTCGGCACCCAAATTCTTATTTCACTCCGCACGTGGGCGGAGTTTGTCACGGTTCGTACAATGCCATGGGTGAGATCATCGCGAATTGCACATCTGTACTCGACAAGTTGGACGAGTTGCCGCCAGGGACGTACGACGAGTGGAACATACAAATTGTTAATTGATTACAGTTGTACATTGTATCTATGATTGCGCATTTACTCCTCCCCGAGTGCGCTCCGGACTTGCGCTTGCAGATGCGCGGGCATCATGCCTCCACGCTTACCGACTAGGAAGCCTTGCCCACCGACCGTGGTATTCACGCCAGAGTCCTTGTACTTGACTCGACCTTTTTCTTTTTTACCCTTCTTTTGGTACTTGTGTTCAGCACGCTTGCGCTCTTTGGCTTGTTTGTTATTGATGCCGAGCGTCGCCATCATGTCGTCCAGCACCGCCGCAGCGAGCGGATCATCTGTCGCGCCGCTGTCCAGCGAGTTCGATGCGGTTTCGCTCTTCGAAACAATGGCACCCGCACCGTAGCCCATCATCGCGTCTTCGCCAACGCGAGAAGCGCCCATCGGGCCTTCGTATCCATCCGGTCCGACGCAGTAGAGGAGCTTACCGCTGATGTAATCCTTGAGCACGGCACGGCCAGCGCGCACTTCATCTGGCCTGTTGCCCTGGACAGTGTAGCCTCGCGCGGCGCAGTAGGCTCTAAGGAACTCTCTAGCGGTGGCGTTCCGGTTTTGATCCTCGTGCAGCGCGGGAAGCGGCAACTTCAAGTTGTACACGTGCTCAATGGTTGCTCTCGGAATGCGCGAAGCAATGATTTCAATCGGCTTCGTCACATCGGTGAGCCGGTCAATCGGGATCACACCGTTGCACACCAAATGTGCCTTTGAACTAGTGAAGGATGGGAATACTAAACCAGGGCAATCTGCCAACAGCAAGTCATCACCGAGCTCGAGTGTCTGAAAGTGCTTTGTCTTACCCGGCGTCGCACTCACGCCCGTCTTTTTAGAGGCGACAATGGCGTTCACTGTACTAGACTTACCGACATTTGGGTACCCAACCATACCGACGACGACTCTGTGCGCTTGCGCGCCTTGTCTTGCCGGACGAGAAGATCCCATCGCCGCGACAGCGTCCTCGGCGCGCTTTTGCAAAATGTCGAGCAATTCGGCGCGAGACAAAATGTGAGCAGGGTCATGCTTATCCGCGCTGTCGTACTGCATTTGGTGCAAAGCCTCCGCGTGTGCATCCGCGGCACTACGCGCCGCCTCCACCTTGGCGTCTAGCTCAGCCGTGAGCTCCATGGCATCGTCATCCGTGGCGGCGGCGTTGTGCAATTCCAATCGACGCTTTGTTTCCTCCAAATCCTTCGCGGCTTGGGCGACTCTTGAGGCGATTTGCTCCGCCTCAATCTCTTCGTACGCCGCCTTGGCGGACCAAAACAGGAAAGAAATCCCCTTCGCCTCGAAGTACTCGGCCCACGCCCGGCGCAGCTCTTTACTCAACAAATCCGCCTTGTTGAGCAAGAGCATTGTCGTCTTGCCCGGGTTGAGTTCCTTGACGTACGTTTCGAGATCCTCGCACCGATAAAACAACGGATCCCGCGCATCCACTACCTGGACGACTACGTCCGATCGCTCGCATACGCGCCATAACTGCCTCCAAATCTCCAGGTTCTTCTCAAACGGTGTCACCGAACATCTCAAGTCCTCCTCAACCTGTACGAGCGCACGTCGCCACTCCAAAAACGCCTGCCGCTCATTCAAGTCCAGCTCCTCCGCAGACGTATCGTGTGTCCACTTTGGTCTTCTCGGCACTGAAAGCGCGTCTTTGTGCGCGTTCTCCGCCTCACCTCTCGCCCGAGCCGCCGCTTCCTCTTGCTCGGGCGACGCGCCCGGACCGACGGCTCCCCCAGGACCCGCCACCACCACCGGCTGCCCTCGCCTCTCCGCCGTAAAATCCCGGTTCGCCAACGCCGCGAGATGAAAGAACTCATCCAACTCGCTCCGTTCGAGCACCGACCCGGCGCCGTCACTGCTCAATATATCCGTCGTGTGCGCGTAGTTGATGTGTTCACCACCACCGTGTTCGTGCACGCGCGTCTTTCCACCGCTTCCCTGACCACCCCGGCGCGCCTTGGTGAGCAGTCCACCGAGGGCTCCCGCGTTTTTGGGTGTTTTCCCACCGTTTCGCGCGCCGCCCATCGCTCCGCGTCGCGTCTCCTCTCGTCTCGGCGTCTGTTTTTGACGCGTCGGCGCAACTTTTTTCCCAGTGAGAGTGGCGGCTGAGACTTCGATGTTTCGTATGTGTAAACAGTACAAGTTTTGCGTTTTTTGTTGAAAATCCACACAGACACGACTCGCGCGCGCGTCACACGCGAACGCGCACGTCAACGCCCGACCGACCGTTCGATCGATCGACGGGCGATAGAATACACGCAAACATAGGACGCACTTTTCGTCGCCGATAGTAGTCAGAACCAGGCGTCATGGCGACCAAGGTGCAGCGCATCATGACGCAGCCGATCGTACGTTTACGAAACTCTTCGCGCGCTCGATTCGATTCGTTTCTTTGAGGCGTCGCGTCGCGCCGCGTCGCGTCGCCCGCGCGGAGCCGGTGCATTCGCCGTCGTCGATTCGCACGTATCTGGTGGTTCGATCGCGGCGTCTCGACGCGCGCGTGTGGGTTCGAACCGGCGTTCGCGTCGGTGTAATTCAACTCGTTCCTCGTAATCTCTGGCGAGTTTAGGGCAAGAGAGACTAACCGAGCGGCTCGCTCGCGTTCTTTGAATACCGAAACAGAACCTGATCTTTAGGTTTTTACAAACCAAGGCTCGGGTGCAGATTTGGATGTATGAAAACTCAGACGTCTGCATCGAGGGACGGATCGTCGGTTTCGACGAGTACATGAACCTCGTGCTCGACGACGCCGAAGAGGTGCTGGAGAAGAAGGGCAAGCGCGTCGCCGTCGGACGGATTTTACTCAAAGGGGATAACATCACGCTCATGCGGAACGTGAGCAAGTGAGCGTCGAGTCGAGTCGAAGGACGAACAAAAAAAGAGTGTTCCGGGCGGGACCGAGTGAGATCGGGATCGGGATCGTAGCGGTGACGGTGTTTTCTATTTCAATTTTAGCCTTGTGTAGCCTCAACAAACAGAAGAAAGAAACAAACACACATTTCCCACGCGGCGCCACACTCCGCCGGGCTATTCGCGCGATAGGTCGACATGACGACAGGTGGACACGCGAGGAAATCATCCGTGGGATCGACGGATGCGTTCGGATCGCAAAATTTCGATCCCGTCACCTTTATAAACGGCGTGTTGCCCGACGAGAGATCGTTGCAAAAGGTGGATTCCATGATTGATGCGCTGCGAAAACGCGTGCAGGGCGTCGACGAGGAAATCATGGGCGCGCTGCGGGCGCAGAGTGGGTCGGAGGCGCGGGCAAGGGATGATTTCGCCGTCATCGCGGGTGGGATTGAGGATTTGAGTCGACGCGTGTTGGAGATTGAGGCTCGAGCGGCGGAGACAGAGGCGAGCGTGCGGGAGATTTGTGTGGACATTGAGCGGTTGGACCGCGCGAAGAATCACTTGACGAGCTCGATCACGACGTTGCGGCGGCTGTCAATGTTTGTGAGCGGTGTGGAGCAGTTGGAGCTTTTCGCGCTTCGTAGACAGTACGGAGACGCGGCTAATCTGTTGCAAGCCGCGGCGCAGTTGGCGAGCCACTTTGAGTCGTACTCTGAAATTCCAAAGGTTAAAGAGCTGCAGGATAAACATAGAACGATACAGAACCAGCTTCGAGCGGCGGTGTTTGATGATTTCCACACGACGTGGATTCCGCACGTGATGGAAGGGGACGAGAAGGCGCAGAGAAAGCTCCGAGAGGCGTGTCTCGTCGTGGATGCGCTTGAGCCCAAGGTTCGGGAGGAACTCGTCGGAAATCTTACCAACAGAGAGCTCACGAATTACGCATCCGTATTTAGCGCTCACGAAACGAGTGATTTCCTCGCTCGCATCGCGCGTAGGTACGATTGGATCACCCGGCAATTGCAAAGTAAAGAGTCGATGTGGTCAGTCTTTCCGAGTCATTGGAGAGTGCCGCAGCTGCTGAGTGTTTCGCTATGTAAGCTCACCAGGGCGCAGCTCGCCGAGGCGTTGGACGCGAGAGGCCCGCACGACGTGCAAAAACTCTTGCACGCCATGCACCTCACCGTGGAATTCGAGGTGGAGTTGGATGAGCGGTTTGGCACCAATACTCGGCGAGACGACGTGGAGCTTGAGGGCGACAACGCGTCCGCATCGATGCTCAGAGTGAAAAACGAGAGAGCGGAGCGCGAGAAGCAGACGGAATCACTTCGTGGTGGTAGAGTTCTGCCCATGGATTCTGCCGCTGAAGCTGCGGCGACGTTTACTTTCCGTGGCAGTGTCAGCTCTTGCTTTGAAGATCACCTGGCTGACTACGTCACCCTCGAGCATAGACAATTGGGAGAGCAGATGAATGAGACGATCAACGCCGAGACGTGGAGCGGAGATGAAACAAACTCGAACATCTTGGCGAGCGCGACGATCGTCTTCTTGAACATCAAAAAAGTGTTCAAGCGTTGCTCTAACCTCACGCGCGGAAAGACGCTGTACGCGATTCATCAAGTCTTCGCGCAGCTTCTCCTCGGATACGCGCGAGCGCTCAGCGACCGCTTGTCGATCGCGACTTTGAACGCTGTCGACGTCCGACGCACGGAAGAGCAACGACTCGCAGAGATCAAGTGTATTTGCCTGATCATCAATACCGCCGAGTACTGCAACGAAACGGTTGGACCTCTCGGTGATTCCATGATTAAGGCGCTGGAGGAAGGTTTCAAGGAAAAAGTTGACATGATGGATATTGAAGACGCGTTTAGCACTACTCTCGCGGAGGCGCTGAACAAACTCATGACGGTGATCGAGGTGAAATCAAATCTCATTAGCGGTATGCTCCGTGTAAACTGGGGATCGCTCGAAGTCGTCGGGGACCAGAGTCAATACGTGGATGCATTCGAGAGAACGATCGCTCAAGCTCTTCCCGTGATTCGTTCATCCATCAGTGATATTCATCACACATTTTTCTGCGAGAAGCTCGCCAACGCCATCGCGCCCAAGCTCTACATTGCCGTTTTCAAGTGTAAACGCTTCTCGGACACCGGCAGTCAACAGCTTCTTCTCGACATGCATGCAGTCAAGACGATTCTGTCATCTTTACCGACGCTGGACGCTGATACTTCGAAATCAGCAGACACCCAGCCGTCTTCCACGTACGCCAAGATGATTGCTCGCGAGATGGGTAAAGTTGAAGCGTTGCTCAAAGTGCTCCTCTCTCCTTCGGACGGTTTGGCGGAAACATTCAAAGCGCTTTTACCCATGACGGCAAATGCAGTCGATTTCCGCGCCCTGTGCGAACTCAAGGGCATGAAACGTTCTGAGATCCCTGAACCGCCTTTTGGTCTCTTCTCCGCGCAATCTGCGCCGGCGAGCACTAAATCGCTCGATGACTCGAAGATTACCAACGGCGGAGCGGGCGCTACGACGAAGGTGCAAAACATCTTCAAACAAGGCACCGCTGTGGGCAACAGATGAGCGGTCTCAACTTCGCGCGAAGCGCACGTTACATTGGCAATGACCCAACGTTGTAATATTATTCGCATTAGATGCTTAGACAACCAACCGCCGTCGGTCACCCGCTTTCGCTCCTCACACTGCCACTGGCGATAGTCCAACCGACAATGTCGACGCCCACCACCCTCGACGACATCGCCGCGAGAGCCACGGCGCATGCGCGCGAACGCATGTCGGAACTCTTCCCATCCGACGCGCTCGCCGACGAGGTTGACACCGCTATGGCGTTGACTGAAGACGCCGACGATTCGCTCGCTGAAAAAGCGTTCGCGGCGGCTCGCAAAGAATACGACGCAGCGCTGAAATTGCTCGCGAGCGGCGACGCAGCGGACTCTCATCTCGCGCTCCGCGTCGAGCGCTTACGAATTCGGTGTTTCGTCGGGTCCTCCGTCGCGGCGCTGGCGATGGGTGACGGTGAGGCGGCGTTGGCGAACGCGCACAAGGCGTTCACAGAGTCAGCATTCGACGAAGGCGTAGACATAGCCGCACGAGTCATCGGAGCGAACGCGAGCGCGCAGCTGGCGTTGGGGAATCTCGAAGCGTGCGTTTTGGCTTGTGCGGACGCCATTCGACGCGGATGCGACGTGTCGTCGCCCGATGTGTTTCCTCCAGAGGCAGTGGCGGCGGCTCGAGACGTCGCGGGCGAAGCGTGCGAGATACCGTTGGATCGGTTTGTCATGCTCACGATGCGGTTGAACAGAACGAGCGAGGATTTAGAACGGATTAGAGGGGCGCTTCAAATGATTCCTCACGTGGATAAACGAGACGAGAGCGGGAACAACATGCTGTGGGGGGCGTTGATGGGAGCGGCTCGAGTAGCCATCGATGAGGGTACTACAGAGGCGGAGGAAACCGTGCCGCTGGTGCGGATGCTTCTCACCGAACAAGGATCGCGAGTAAATCAGGTGTTCGATAACGGATCGACGCCACTGCACTTGGCCGCGGCCTCTGGCGTGTTGGGGGTCGTAGAGGCTGTCCTGGAAGCCGGCGCGGATATCGACGCCCGAGACGATGCCGGTCGCACGGCGCTCATTATGGCTTGTCAGCGGAAATTAGGAGAAAACGAAGCGCCGAGGGTGATAGAGACGTTGATTGGGGCCGGTTCAAACATAGAAGCGCGCGATAACAATGGTTTAACAGCGCTGCACACAGCGTGTAAGATTGGAAATGATGTCGCAGTGGAGACGTTGCTCAAAGCAAAAGCAGATTGGAGAGCTCGCACGCCGACTGGCGAATCGCCCGTCATGCTGGGATACCTGCGCGCGAGACAGTCTGGAGTGGTTGCGGCCATCTTAAAACACGCGCAGTCTCTGTCTGGTGACGATGCTTTCGTCGGAGAGACTCAATTGTTTCGACGAGCGAGCGGCGAAGGCAAGTCTCCCGCGGAGCGATGCGTCGAGGAGGACATCAAACTCGTCAAGTGGTGTGAGCGCGAAAAGGAAATTGGACGCACGATATGCAAGATTGATGGAGTGTCACTAGCATCGGGAGGCGGTAAGATTTTATCGTTTCCGGAAGATGAGTCTTTCACCCCTGAAATCCGAGACGCAATAACCGCTGCATACATGGCAGCGTGCGATTTCGAGCTTGACGACTCGTCCAAGGGAAATGTCGGTCTAGCTCTGTACAAGAAGTACGGCGACGTGTTATCCGCCTTCGTCAAGTACAACCAAAGTGCGTTTCCGATATCACTGCGTGAATCATACGCCGACTTGGACTATAACGAAAATCTACCGATGGATTTCATCGCGAGGGCGGTGTACGCGAAGGCACAAGTTTGCGGGGCAAAACACATTGGCACGCCGTCGAAAATTGCCGCGGCGAGTCTTTTATCGCCGCTCTTCGTCGCTTTCGAATCGACCATGGCGCAATCTGTAGATCACACCTTTGGTTTCGCACCAATCATCGTAGAGAAGGCTCGAGCGATGTTTTTAACGCAGGAGTCTTGCGTCTGTCTCAGTCGCGGATCGACGTACGCGGCGGCTCGATTGAGAGATGATTTGAACGTGTGCACCGCCGTCTACGTTATTCAGAGCGATCCGGACTCTTCGTCCAAAACGCGTAGCCTCTTCGTCGAAGATGCGACGATCGTCTCGGCGAGCGAATTCGGCGCCAAGACGCTCGAATCACATGCTAGCTCTGCGCTCTTCGTAGCGTGCGAACCGAGCGATTCGGTGCTCGCCGGCGTTGCCGCCGAAGCGTACGCCGGATCCGTCATCATCACCGCGCACGCGAGAGCAGACGATTCCAGCGTCGCGTCAGCCATGAACGCGCGCGGGTTTAAAGAGGACTTGGCGAAACGCGCGATTTCATTTACCGCTTCTGGTCGACCCTACTTGTTCGCGTTGTGGACTCGATGATGGACGAAACCGCATACGCGTCTTTGTAGAACACGTAGCAATGTACAACTTAATCTACTTTCTAATGAATGCCGGTTCTTCACACCGTACGACAATCACGTCAGCGTCCACCGCTTCGCTCATCGCCGCCGAAATCGTCCTCCGCCTCAACGCCCACGGAAACTCGTGCGCCTCGTACGAGTAAATCGCACCCTGTGCGTACTTCTTTGCGATGGCCACCATCGTTGACCGCCCTTCCTCCCAATCCTCAAACGCGCACACGTATCCATCTTCTCTCCACTCCGCGCTAAACCCAAACGACTCCCACGTCGTCGTCGCGTTTGGAATCCGTTTTAAATCCTCCAACAATGCCTCGTTCGCGCGTCTATTCCGCTCCGCCGAAGTCTCCACGCCCATCGGATTATGCCCCGTCACCGCGAACAGATACTGCGTTCGCGCGATAGCCGGCACCACCCCGACACTCTTACCCGATTTCACATCATCCGCGTCTCTCGCCGGTCGCAGATACACCACGTGGCGATCACCCGTCGTCGATGAAGTCTTCGACTCCCCAGGGACATCGATCCAACCGTCGTACGACGTTGCCCAAAGTTCACGCAGCTCGGCTTCATCACGATCGCGCGACGAGCTCATGGACGACGATGCGACGCACTGCGAGTCGGTGCGTTTCGTCGTTGTTGTTCGCGCGCGCGCGAGTCGCGATGCGGTGAAGATGCGAACCGCAGCGCGTCGCATGATGACGATAGTCGATGTGTCGCATCTTGTAACGCCTCGTCAGATCCAAAAAAAAATGTTGTCGCGAACGCATTTCGACACCACACCGCGACGACCGGACCGTTCTTCTCGCACTCGCGAAGGACGCGCGCGTGGAAAACAACGCGAAGTACGCGAATCGAGCGCCATGGCGCCGAAGAAAAAGACACCCGCGGCACCGGTGAACGACGAAGAGGAAGAATTGTTGGATTTTGAGGATGCCGTCGGGGCTGAGGAAACGAACGATGACGCCGGCGCGGCGGATGGCGGTGAAAACGGCGATGCCGGGGCGAACAAGACGGCGGTGAAAGGCGATGGTCAAGGTAAAAACGGGGACGCGGTGACGAAGAAGGGGTACGTCGGTATCCACAGCACGGGGTTCAGAGATTTCTTGTTGAAACCCGAGTTGCTTCGAGCGATCGTGGATTGCGGCTTTGAACACCCGAGCGAAGGTACGAATATTGTCGTGGACGCGCGCGAGTTGAGAGTGTGCGCGAACGTGATGCGAACGTTGATGCTTCTGTGCGCGCGAGGCGAGCGACCTCCGATGGGCGTGGATGGTGGCTTTTGGATGAATTTCGGTTTGGAGCGCGACGAATCTGGTTACTGACGCAAAGAATTCGCAACATCTTGTATTTTTTTGCCAACGCAGTGCAACACGAATGCATCCCGCAGGCGATTCTCGGTATGGACGTCTTATGTCAAGCCAAGTCTGGAATGGGTAAGACGGCAGTCTTCGTCATTACTGTGCTTCAACAACTCGATCCGGTTCCGGGCGAGGTGGGCGCCGTCGTGCTTTGCCACACTCGCGAGCTCGCGTACCAAATTTCTCACGAATTTGAGCGCTTCTCAACCTTCTTGGGTGACGTGAGCACGTCTGTCGTTTTTGGCGGGGTTAACATCAAGACGCAGCGCGAACAACTCAAGCTGCAACCGCCAAACATCATCGTCGCGACTCCGGGTAGACTCAAGGCGCTTGTTTCTGAAGGCGACGTGAGCTTGAAGAAGTGCGCGCACTTTGTCCTCGATGAGTGCGACAAGATGTTGGAGGCGTTAGACATGCGATCCGATGTCCAAGAAATTTTCAAGATGACGCCGCACGACAAACAAGTGATGATGTTTACGGCAACGCTATCCAAGGAACTCAGAACGTTGTGCAAAAAGTTTATGACTGATCCCATGGAAATCTTTGTCGACGACGAAACGAAGCTCACCCTTCACGGTCTGGTGCAGCACTACATCAAACTCGAAGAAAGCGAGAAGAACCGCAAGTTGAACGACTTGCTAGACTCTCTCATGTTCAACCAAGTTGTCATTTTCGTTTCCAGCGTCTCGCGCTGCAACGCTTTGGATAGACTTTTGCAAGACTGCAACTTCCCGTCTATCGCCATCCACGCTTCTATGAGCCAAGAGGAGCGTCTCGCGCGATACAAGTCGTTCAAGGAGGGTAACAAGCGCATTCTCGTCGCCACCGATCTCGTTGCTCGCGGTATCGACATCGAGCGAGTCAACATCGTGGTCAACTATGACATGCCATCCTCAGCGGATACCTATCTCCACCGCGTCGGTCGCGCCGGACGCTTCGGTACCAAGGGCCTCGCCATCACCTTTGTCGCCTCTTCCGAAGACACCGAGGTGCTCGCATCCGTGCACGAGCGCTTTGAAGTAAAGATCGAAGAGCTTCCAGATGAAATCGACCAGTCCACGTACATGCCGAGCTAAGCTAACCGTAGCCCTCATGAAGAGGAAGAAGACAAAAGACTTTTAATAAACAAGAGGAGAAATATGTCCGTTTCACTCCGCGAGCTCGCACTCAATCCCCGCTCGAACGCGTCACTTTTCGCTAGTCCAGCGCCAAGGACGTTGGCCACTTTGTTCGAATTTATCTGCCTTCACACTGTTTGCACATACAACACCAACCAAAGTGTAACACCCGCGTTTGCCCTTTCTCGCTCGGCACACGGCGCCGCGCGAGCTCGCTCGCTCGCTCGCTCACGATGGCAGACGATTCGCACCGCCCGCCGGTCGGGGTCAACCTGCATGACGTTGCATCCGTCTCCTCGTTCGTCGCCGAGGACGCGCCGGTGCGCGCGCGCTCGGCGGTGAGGTACGGCGCCGCGGCGTACTCGGTGGATGTTGACGAGTCAGACGGAAGTGAGTACGCGAGCGTCGACGACGACGACGCCCGAGCGTGGGCCGACGGCACGGCGGAGGATTCGGAAGAGGATGTGTACTCGGATTTATTCGAAGAAGCGATGGCGGCGTCGATCTCTACGCGCAGTGAGCGGGGGAGACGCGGAAAGCGTTGGTCGCGCGCGCCGAGCAGAGGCTTGCGTTGCGCGGCGCTGAGCGCGGTATCTCTGGTGGTGGCCGTCGCGTTCACCGTGCGTGGCTCGGTTTGGGACCGGGCTTCGAATGATTTAGGGATGTATACGGCGCCTGCGACTACGTGGGTGTCAAAACGGAGTCACGAGACGCCGGGGGCGCGTCCAGGTGGGTTCAAGTTGCGGAATCGTTCGTCAAAGTGGCGAGTCAGTCCTTTCGCGACGAGCAAGGCAAATTTGGGCTTTTCGCCGCTCGGTCTATATCGCATGCTAACAAATGGTAGGCCCGCGTCGTTCTGGGATCCGACGAAGATCAAAACGAAGGATGGACATCTTCCGGCAGAGTTTGACGTCAGAGAGAAGTGGAGCGAGTGCGCCGACGTTGTCGACACGGTCCTCGACCAGGGCGAATGCGGAAGCTGCTGGGCTGTCGCTCCGGCCAAGGTGATGTCTGATCGACTTTGCATCGCGACGAACGGTACGGTGAAACAACAAGTGTCCGCCTTGCAATTGCTCGCGTGTGAAACTACGCTACACGGCGCGTTCGTGCAATCGAGCAAAAATGGCTGCGAGGGAGGCTTTCCGTCAGAGGCGTACGAAAAGGCTTTCGATCACGGCTTAACTTCTGGTGGTATGTTTGGTGACACGAACTCTTGCATGCCTTACGAATTTCAACCGTGTGAGCACCCATGCGAGCCTTTGCGTCAAGCACACTGTCCCGAGACGTGCGCAAACGGGGGCGACATCAAGCCTACATACCACGTGACTTCGATTTTCAACTGCCCGACGAACGACTACGACTGCATCGCTTTAGAGTTGTGGAATAACGGCCCCATGTCGTCGTACGTCGGTGACGTGTACGATGAGTTTTACGATTACGAGTCGGGTGTCTATTCCACGTCGAAAGATCCTGAGAGACGAGGCAAGTCGCACGGAGGGCACGTCATGGAGATTATTGGCTGGGGCGTCGACGAGAACGGGAGGACGTATTGGAAAATGTACAACTCTTGGCTCAATTGGGGCGAGAATGGATTTGGCAAGATTGCCGTGGGCGAACTGTCCATCGGCGAAGATGCGGAGGCGGCGACTCTCGCGCCCGTGTCGAATGAATAATACTGGTAACTTAATAATAGGACTTCGAGGATCTCAAAGTCAGGTTTGCTGATTAACTTAGCGAATAGACCACTTTAGCGAATAACATTGTAGTACCTACCGGTAGTACACGCAAACGAAATTTAGAATTAAACTCTACCGGTAACTAAACCAAGAAGACGGTATCCTTTAACGGCTTGACCGTCACGCTAAAATTGTCCGCTTTGTTTAGCCTCTCCACGAGAACGTCACCCATGCAAACGCTCGGTGTCATGCATCCGCCGCCGCCAGCCTGCTTCGTCCACGGTAATCGTTCGCGTTCAGACGCTATCGCCAGGCAAAGCGCCGTTTCGCACGCCAAAGCAGCCGTGCCGCGGTATCCTGGATCTGCGTTTTTGAACTCAAACTCGGCACATTGTGGCTCCAACGGCTTGCCACTCGCTTCGCCCTTTGCGACGACGTACACGTGTGAATACCCATTGTTCAACGTATCCTCGTTCGGCCCTTGGCCTTGCGCCGGGAGAATGGTTTTACGCATCATCCACCGCAGCGGCGGCGTCACGAAGCACACGCCAAACAAACCGAGTGCCAAAGCGCCGAGATTGGCACTTTTTCGCGACTTGCACAAGTCCGATTCGTCGTAACGAAACTTTGGTCCGTACCTCTCCGGACACAAACTGTACGACCGAGCGACGACTTTCGAGTTGATCCCAGCCATGATCGACGGCATCGTCCACATCTTTGTGTCTTCGTCGTACTTGACGCCGCTCTGCGGCGACGGCCATCTTCGCGCCGCCTCGACTTCTGGCTTTTTCGCCCACTCGCTCTTGGCGAAAAAGTGCGGGTCACCCATACCGCGCGTCTCCGATTTCGGTTTTTGCAGAATATTCGCCGCCGACGCAATGGTCCCTCCGCTCACCCCGCCTCTCGATTTTCCCGCGTGCGCGTGCGCCTCCGTCACAGTCGCCCCAACCGCCGAGTCACGAACCGCTTTCGCCGCCAAGTACGTCCCCAAGTCCCACGGTACCGAATCGTAACCGGCGCACGACACCAACGCGCATCCTCTCACCTTGGCCTTTTCGTGTTCGCTCTCCACGACGCGCTTTACAAACTGAGGCTCGCCGGTGATGTCCACGTAATCCGTCGCAGCGTCCGCGCACGACCTCGCCAACGCGTACCCGCTCTCCGAGTCAAACGGTCCCGCAAACGACAACACCACCCGTGCCTTCCCCACGCTCGCCCGCATCGTCGCTTCATCGCCTCCGACGAGCACATCCACGCTCGACGCGTCAATGTTCAACGCCTTTGCGATGTTCGCACGCGTCTGCGCGAGTTTCGCTTCGTTCCGCCCACCCAGCGCGACGCGCACGACGGATTTCGCGTGGTAGTTTTTAATCGCGTACTCCGCCGCGAGTCGACCCGTGAACCCGTTGGCGCCCCAGATGAGAAGGTCGTACTCGCGCGTGGGAGTCATTCGGCGCGGCTATTAATGGCGCGCGCGTGAGTGCTTAACAATGGATTGAAACCACGCGTGCGACACTCATCGACGCACCCTTCGACGACCAGGTCCGATGAATGGTGACAACGACGATAACGCGGTGACGACGACGACGTCGTTCGTGCGTCGTGGACGACGGTTTCGCGACGCGTCGACGGCAAAGTCGACGACGAAATCGACGCCGACTGATTCCGAAAAAGTGCGCGAGGCTGACGTTGTCACCCGGTCTGGCGCGCGCGGGGGTCTGTACGGGCGAATACTCGTGTCGAGCGGGTCCGCGGACGTTGACGCGCTCACCGGAGGTGGGCTTCCGCTGGGAAGCGCGACGTGCGCGGGTGGGGACGGGTGCACGACGAGGGGGGAGACGTTGTTTGGGCGGTACTTTTTAGCCGAGGGCGTCGCGCGGGGACACAGGTTGTGCTGGGCGCGCGCCTCGTCTGGACGACGACGGGTGGGTGATGACGACAGCGACGTGGATGATTTACGCGCGTTTATACCGAGGAGAATTGAAGGGAAGACGACGGGTGGGGGCGGGGATGATGACCAAGACGCCGAGGACGACGGCGCGCGCAAAGCGGACGACGACGGCTTGCGCATCGCGTGGCAGTATAGAAGGTACCTCAAAGAAGGTCGCGCGCTCGATGATTCGCGCGTGGGGACGTCGCAGTTTATCCGTGGTGGTGGTAGTGGTGGAGACGGTGGGTCCGAGGCGACGGATGCGACGAAAAAGACGAGGAAGAAATCTTTGCGTGCGCCAGATATGTGCGCGTCGTACGATTTGACGCGGGAGGAGGACGCGAGTCGGCTTGAGGGTGTCGATTTGACGGCGGCGCGGTTTTGGAACGACGACGAAGACGACGGAGAGGTGGATTCGTGGGCGAGGTGTTACGTCTTCATTCGCGATTTCATCCGCGAGACGAGCGCCAAGGGGGACGCGACGATTGGACGCGTCTTGGTACAACCGGAAACGCCGACGGACACCGCCGAATGGGCCGAGTGCGCATCGTTTGTAAGTGCGCTCAAATCGCTCGTATACGGCACGAACGTCGTGTTAATGCTTGTTTTACCGATGGTTGATGCGCCGGAACGCGTCGGGGCGCTCATAAGGCATTCGGTGGACTGTGCGATTGACGTGCAGCCACTCGAGGGACCGACGAGCGAGATTGAATCGCTCTTGCCCGAGCCGCAGACGTGCGTCGGATTAGTGGCGGTGCGTAAGCTACAGTTTCAGGGCGCCGTCGTCTCGCCGTTGTCACGGATGGATCGCGTCTACGCGCTTCAAGTGCGACGTAAGCGAATGGCAATCAAACCTCTGCAGATTCGACCGGAAGAAGAGGCGTCGAAGAAGGATACACAATCGGTGTGCGGAACGGCTACCGCGGCGGGACTGGATGATTTCTAAAACGGAAAACGGCCTGTACAGTGTATTACTAAGTAGTTGTACCGGTAGTCTATAGGGTACCTAGGGATTATGATAAAAGAGCAATCTTAGATGATGACTCAGATTGTCTTCGTCGTCTAAAACACATGTCCACATCACGTCGGGTTTCGTCCTCCGAACGCCGAGGCTCGATCGCCGATGGTGATGCTTTGCTTGAGCGCCGCCGGCGTAATGGTGGCTTCAAAGTATGCGATAATCATAAACTGCGCAATCAATAGTATCGCCAACGTTACCAAACACGCCGCGGCGGTGTCAAGAATACTGACGGGGGTCATCCAGAATTGCATGCTGCGATGAAACGCAGTCATGATGTGCGGAATCGTAGCACCGGCACGAACCGCCTTGGGCTTGATCGCCTTGACAGGCTCTTCTTCCTCTTCGGATTCAGACTCGGATTCCTCTTCTTCCTCTTCTTCTTGTACTGGTTCAGGTTCGAGATCAGCTTCCTCTTCCTCCTCTTCTTCTTCGCTATCGCTGACGCTTCCCGAAGGACTTGGACTGGGAAAGTACGTTCTCAGTTCAAACTTTTTCGCTGGAGTGAAATTGACACCCTTCTTTTTCGCCGCCGATTTCATCGCCGGTGTCGGGTTCTTGAGCGCCGATTGTAACACACTTGCTGGAGCTTGTCGCCTCACCTTGACTTTCGTCGGTGGCGTCGTCTCATCGTTATTATCCGTCGCATGAGTTCCCAAAACCTCGAGAAAGTATGCGCGCGCGTCCTCGTCGACGATGAACAAGACGTCGTCTCTCCCGCCTGCGAGGAAGAGCCGAATGGTGTCGTACTCGATATCAGTGATGCCCCATCGCGAACCACCGTCGCGAATGCTCACTATAATCACCTTGGCGCAGGCCAAATCGATGCGCCCGATGCGCTCCATCGAATCATCCGCAATGCAGCACGCCGCATCGTCGTACTTTTTACCGTCGATTATTCTGTACTGCCTTCTCCTGCCGAAATTGCTCAGCTCCCGCAGCAGTCTGTTCTTCAACGGGCTTCCGGGTTTAGGCGTCGGAAGCTTGCGAGGGCGTTCCTCCTCTTCGATGACATCCTCCAAGTAATTGCTCGCAGACTTTTCAACCTTGTACTTGTGATCCCCGGCGCCTCCAGAGAGAATCATGCGCGCCGTGTTCAATTCGGTGCTCGTGATGCCCCAGCGCGAGCCGCCGTCTTGAATGCTCGCGTGAATAGCCTTGACACACGCGAGATCCACCTTACCGCGCTCCTCCATGGAGATATCGGCGAGGTGACACGCCTTTTCGTCGTACCGCAAGCCGTCTATGATGCGGTATTGTTTCGGACGAACGTAGTTACCCAACCGCGCGAGCGCTCGAGCGAGCTTGCGGCGCTTCGGCGCTGGTATGTCCATCTCTGGTCCGAGTTCTTGTTCCGCACGAACCACCTCGCGGAGATGACCCTCGGCGCGTTTATCCACCTTAAAGATGTAATCCGCAAATCCACCCTCGATAATCATCTTGAGAGTCTCCAATCCCGTCGGCGTGACGCCAAACTTTGATCCCGACGCCTTTGCGCTCGTTTCCAACGCTCGCGCGCACGTCAAATCCACCTTGCCATTCTCCGCAACGCTTTCATCGACGATGACGCACATCGCCTCATCAAACCTCTTCTTCCCAACCTTTCTCAACTCGGTCGACGTGCGCACGATGTTTTCGACCCGACGCGACACGCGTTCAAAAATTGTCAATTTCCTTCGCTTTTTCGCCCTGTTCGATTCGCCCGTCGAAGCCGCCTCTTCGCCCTCCTCGTCGGGCGAATCGAACCTCGCGGATAAGTTTCTCTTCGTCGCCCCGCTCTTCGTCGGCGATGCCTTTCGTCCACGACCTTTCCTCGCATCACCATCGTCGTCATCGTCATCGAACGCGTCTTCGCCCAACCGAACCGTCAACCACCTCGCCGCGTCTCTCTCCACTTCGTAATCCCCCAACGCCAAAGCCGCCGACGCTTTCCGTCCCCCGAACGGGTCCTCCCCGTTCGCGATCGCACGAATCGTCGCCAACTTGACCGCTCTCCCCCTTCGGCTCTCCCGCATCGATCGCTCCCACAGCGTTTCCGCATCGACGAGCGTCAGCGCCGACGGATTGGATGAATTCTCTTTGTTGAGCACATCCTTGGCGATTTCAACCGTTTTTTCACAAAATTTTGACAACGGGGACGTTCGCTTCGCCGTCGTCGTCTTCGTCGTCGTCTTCAAAGGTGTTTTACCCTTTTTCGGTGGCATGACTCGCCGGCGCGTCTTTGCCGATAGCGGCGGTGGACACTGAGGAGAGGGTGATTTTTGGAAATGTGAATTTTGAATTGGATTGAAGTCGTAGCCTTGGCGGCGGCTATGACTATCGCTAAATCGCACTGTTTTACTGCCTAAGATGAGGCGAGCGACGGAGGGAACGGCGGTTGGCTACAAATGTGCTCGCGTTTATAGTTTACATACGGAGACTCGGTCTAAAATGATCAAGCCCGGCGGCTAGTGGCGTTGCGGCTTGGGTTTGTTGCGTTCGAGGCGCCGCGCTCGGCCGCGCTCTTGACGCGCGATGGCGCGCTCGGCCGTCCCGACGGAAGCGACGTCGTTCCCTTGAGGGCTGATTGAAGTCAACTTGGAATTCGTCTTGATGTCATCCTCAAAGTCACCTACGGAGTTGGCTTCTCGTTTCCTGCACGTCGGGTTGCACATCAAACCGTCGCACGAATCCATGAGTTTGACGTCCTCATTATTGAAAACCCAATTCGCCAACGCCACGTGATGCGAAACGCCGTCAATCGTAATTTGGTCAAAATCCGTGTGCACGTAACACGCCGCCGCGAAGAGTCCCGCCGTCGGGTGCTTCATGACGGGTTCCAGCACGGTTCTCATCTTTATGCCCCACTCTTGTGCAAACGCGACTTCATCCTTTTGAAACGTTCCCTTGACGTTTAAGTTGTCGTGCAAGTGCATCACCACGGAGTCAGTGAGCGCTTGCGTGAAGAACAGCGGCGTTCTCGTGTACGGGAACGACGTCTTCGCTACTGCGCACTTCCACGGCTTGTCTTTGTGCTCTTCGACGCACGCCTCGGGCATACTCTTCGTACCTCTCCAGTAAGAGATGTACTCCTTGAATGAAGTCTCATCCCACGGAATGTACGTGAGCTCGTTCGACTCGGGCGAATCCGTTTTCGAGTCGAAAACGTCCGAGTCGTCGTGGAAGTAGTGAAATCCTGCGTACGGCGCGCCCACAATCTTAATGGCGGCTGCCGCTACGGGCCCAACTTCGTTTCTGATGAAATCAGCCCAAGAATCAATCTGCGCAATCAAACCGATAGCACCCGCGCTGCGTCCGGCCAAGACGACCACGTCGGCATTATCCATACCGTACACGTGAACGAGCTCTTTGAGCACGCTCTCGACGATGTGCGAGCCGGCGTGCCACATGCCTCCCGCGTCAGGTTCGGTAGCTCGCCCGACGTACACGTCCCCTGAGCAGTACGCGATGGTCACCATGTTGGCGTTCGCAAAAGGTAACTCAGTTTCTTGCTCGACCCTCGACACTTGTTGAATCCCTCTATCGAAAATAATTTCATCCGGCAAAAGCTCGCTCGAGCCTCGCGTCGTTCCTGCTCGCTCGGCGCACTCTGGAGCGTTGACGCACTCGCCTCCTCCTTGAAGCATCACCACCCACGTGTTCGCCGTCGCCTGCCGATGACTGCGTGCCTTTCCGTGCGTCTCTTCTCCCAAGGTTGAATGCAACGCCCGGTTCGCCATGTTGACGTAATACGCCCCCGGGGTACCGTCTAAACACCTCGCTTTGGGATACCGGTCCAAATCGAGCTCCACCTTCTCCCCAGTCAACCGCCGCTCCGCGGCGAGCCCGGAAACCTCGTCCCTAGCCACCGCCGCCCGCGTCTGCCTATCATTCACGAAATCAAACAACCTATCCCCGGCGACGTACCCGAACTTTGCGCACGCGCTCGTCGCCGCCAAGAGCAACAACAACGCCGCGTACACGTCCCACCCGTTCCTTCGACTCGGCGGCGGGCTCGCGCCGGCGCCGACGCCGCCTCGTCCACCCGCCGACCGCGACGACGACACCGTTCGCGGAAGATCCCGCGTTCGTTCCCGCGCCATCGCGCCGCGGTCTTCGTCCGGCGACGACGTCGCGCGCTCTTCCCGTCGAACGATGACGCGTTCGTTTTTAACACTAAAACCAAAACCCGTGTTACGAATCGTCCGTTCGCCCGCGCGTCCGTTCGTCCGCGCGTCCGTGACGACCCGCTCGGTCGCTCGATGGGTATCGATTCACGTCCTCGCGCGATCGACGCGGCGGCGGCGGCGACGACGCACCGCGTCCGTCGATGTCTGACGCGGGGTTCGTACGTCTCACTCACGGGTACGGATTCCAACCGAACCGCGCGCGCATACATTCGTGCCACCGATCGTCACAGTCGCGCGTCGCGTCGCGTCGCACCGCACCGATCGACCGGTCGATCGACCGACCGACCGACCGCTCGTTCGCTCGTTCGCTCGTTCGCTCGACGACCGGCGCTCGCGTGGATGAAGAAGAGGACGACGACGACGAGGACGACGACGACGGATAGCGCACCGGCGAACCAGAAAAAGAAGACGAACGACGGCGACGACGAAGACGTACGTCCGTTCGACGACCCGCGTTCGGTACGGTTCGTCGCCAAGGATATCGCGAAAACCGTCGCTTGGAGCGGCTTCTTGACGACGATGTCGGTGCTCGTCGGCGTCGTGAGCGCGTTTGACGCGGCGTTTCCGAGCGTATTGTTTCGAGAGAAGAAACGGGCGCGAAAGAGTGGGATCGCGCGGGGGTGGAGGTTTAAAAACGGGATACGACGGCCGGAACTTCGGGCGAGGATGCGGGCGGTGCGCGACGCGACGCGGGCGCGGGTGGGGACGGGGACGGGTGATGGTGATGGGGCGATTGCAAAGCGACACGCGTGCGTGTTGATTCACGGCTTGGCGGGAACGCCGGATGATTTGTGCGCGATGGAATCGCGGTTGATTCGCGATCCGAGGGTTTTAGTACATAGAGTAACGTGTAACGCGCCGTTGAATTCGTTCGATGGGGTTCACGCGGGGGCGACGAGGATAGTTGAGGAGTTGAAAGCTGTGGTCGAGGCGAACCCGACGTTGACGCACTTGACGCTGTACGGAAACAGTTTGGGAGGGGTGTACGCGCGGTACGCCGCGGCTTTAATGTTTGATGAAGAATCTGGGACCATGCTTGGGTTGAAGCCGTGCACGTTTCTCACGACGGCGACGCCGCACCTCGGGGTTGGGCCGTGGGGGTATTTTAGCGTCGTTCCGGGATGGGCGAGACGTTTGTGGTCGAAAAATTTAGGACAGAGCATCATGGAACTCTGTCTGCGCGATGGGGACTCGCGAGAGAGCGGAAAACCGCTTCTCGTGGAGATGGCTGAACCGGATTCAAAGTTTATTAAGGCGCTCGCGGCGTTCGAGCGGCGGTGCGCGTACGCCAACGCGACGAATGATTTTTTAGTGTCGTATGAGACGGCATCCATCAGTCCAGAGTACGTCGATCCGGCGAAGGAGCGAGAGTGGCGTTCGCTCGATGCGCCGCAGATTGTCGAAGAGTTTGAGCACGATCCAGATATCCCGCGCGAAGAATTGGCGACGACGTCATCGTCGCGCACGCTTTGGGGGAGGCATCCTTTGGACGAGCGGCGTCAAATGGCGCGCGGACTCAAAACGTTGCGTTGGAAGCACGTAAACGTCGCCTTCCCCGGACCGGCGCCTCTGGCGCACAATAAAATTTGTGCGCTTCAGCGTAGCGAAATGCTCGAACGGTTATTCAAAGAGGGTGAATTCATCGTCGATCATCAGGCGGCATTCCTTTTAGAACCGTTGGTGGCGCGTTACGGCGAGTGTTAGCGGGAAATTTTTAGCAATTTGTGATGTACAAAAGAGTATGAGAGCAGAAAACAAAAGAGAAATCATCCGCGACATCACAGTCGAGCCTTGGCAAAGTAAGGCGTCGCTGTATCAATCTTAACTTGGCTCGACGATCGCGTCTTGCGATGCTTTTTCAAAAATTTGTCGAGAATGTTGACGACAAAGTCGTTTTCAGACGGATGCAAGCCTCGTTGCAACACGTGTGACTTTACCCCGTGATGAAGCACCAGATTGTTCTGTGGGTGTCCATTCACGTACGCGTACGTCTCGAGCGCCGCTTTACTCAAGTCCTTCGTGTCGCCCTTCAGATAAAACATGCGTCGGTCAAAAATCGTCTTTTCAAGGTAGAATCTTCGCGGCGTGACGAGCAACTTCGTGTTCTCAAACACCGTCGTCGCGCCTTGATGAATCATGTTGAACCCGACAGCCCAAAATGGAAGACTGAACGACGCAAAAATCGGATTGGCCGCATTCATCGCCCCGTAAGTCCACGTCCCCGTGATGGCAAACCACGGAATGCTAAACAACAGCGACGCCATATCCACGGACGCCGAGGGAAACGTAATTTCCAAAGCTGACATTCCATCCGAGTCCGACGCCAAGCGCACCCCAATCCTCGATCCCGCCGGGGGATCCACCCGCGTCACGTGTCCACCGAACTCATCGATCGACGGCAGTCTCGGCGCCCCTCTCGTGCCAGAGTTCGGTTTCGACCCCACGAACCCGGCGTACCCGGCGTACCCGAGCGCGAAAACCGTAACCAACGCCGACGTCTTCAACAACGCGTTCCTTCCGAAACCCAACCTCCCCGCGCCTCCTCGCCCCCGACCCCGACCCACCGACCCATCCGACCGTCTTTCCGGTCCATCTCGATCCTTCTTCGGCGCCGGTACTTCCCTCGTCGTCCATCCGCTCGGCGTTCGCGTCGGGTTCGCGTCCAACCACTCGCTCACCTCGCGTCGCTTGTCCCAATTCGTGTACACGCTCTTCGATGCCAAAATCTCATTCGTCAACGGATCTCGCGCGCGCGACGCGTTTCCAGGCGCCGTGCGGTTCCAAAACGTTTCCAGTGCCTCGCGTTCGTACGTGTTTCCGCTTCCCGGCACGAAGACGGGGTCGCGAAAGACGCACTTTGTTATCGGGCACGTCAAACGCGTCGGCTCTTCCTCTTCTTCCTCCTCTCGAGCGTCGTCAGCGTCGCCGTCGCCGTTCATATCTTCGGTATCGCGTCGACGACGACGCGTGGTGACGTCCGTATCCACACCGCGCGATTCTCCCGATGGCAATTCTCCCGAAGACGCGCGTCGCGCACTGCGGAGGAAGAGTGACTACGGGTGGGCGCGGGTCATTAATTAAAACTGAAGTGCATGTTTCAACAGCTCGCGCGCGCGACGCTCGCGCGAGTCGACTACGCGTAAAAGTCCGTCATGTCTGGCATGTCGTCATCGCTATCGTCGACGTCGGGAAAATAATGCTCCTTATCCTCGTAGTTTGAAATGTTCTCGAGCGAGCTGAGGTTGAACCTGAACGCGGCGAGACGCTCGCGCTCGTCGTCCTCGTCCATCCATCTGTCGAAATCGACGACGACGTCGCGTCGCTTTTCGGGCGAGAGCAGTAACCTCGGCCAGTGCGCGACGTCGACGGCGGATTTGGAAAAGACGACGATGAAAAACCGCGCGTTGATTTTCATCTCGGCGAATCGTCCCGGGCGCAGCGCGCCGTAGAGTTCGAGACGAACGGCGTAGTTTTCTTCCTCCAAAGTCGCGTCGTCGCCATTCTCGTCGGGGGAAGACGAAGAACCACCCTTTGCCGTCCAACGCACGACCACCGTCGAACTGATCCCGACCCCATCCACCGCCGAAGCGTTCGGTTCACCCTCCCGTCCCCGTCCCCGCCGCTCGCTCGCCCGTTCGACGTCCCACGACACGTCTCGCGCCCCGTTCGCGTCGAACCGAAGCGTCAGCGTCTCCAGGCGTTGACTCCACATCGTCGTCGCGGTCTTCGTCTTCGTCACCAACGCCGACGATACCGGTTCCCGGTCGTCGTCATCGCGCGCCGGTGCGTCATCGAACGTCGACGAAACGCCCATCTTCATCTTCTTCGTCTTCGTCGTCGCGCACTGTCTTCGTCGTCGCGCACTGTCGTCGTCGTCGTCGCACCGTTTCTCTTCTTCGTGCGTTACGAAGACACGAAAAGAAGCGTTTTTCCCAACCCGTGTAGGTAGGTACCACATAAACCCTAAAGAACCCTAAACCCTAATGATTCAGGACACACACACAAGGAGACACACGGCATTAAAAAGAACTCCACTACGGTGGTATGATGATGATGAATACCTAAACCCCTACCCTAAACCCCTAACGACGATCGATCCCGTGATACTCCACCACCATTCTATGGGTTATGAGTCGTCATATGAGTCACGACTCGTCCATCCTAAAGGGACAAAAAGGCGACCGCCGCCCGGCGTGACCGTTGGACGACTCTCGACTCTCGACGACGGACGGCTCGGCAGCGCGCGACGCGACATGGGCGACG
>Ga0255780_10000056_pt1 | contig 99053 bp, 145 predicted proteins | sample 071ome_32_FD_179978 | JGI IMG/M metagenome (GOLD analysis project Ga0255780, IMG submission 179978) | Coastal salt marsh microbial communities from the Groves Creek Marsh, Skidaway Island, Georgia - 071405AT metaG (version 2) | ecosystem: Environmental > Aquatic > Marine > Intertidal zone >... | reverse complement strand
TAGAAGATATATACAATTGAACCTCAGCGCAATAAACTAATAAGGGAGGCGTCATTCACCGTCATGTTTAATACCTTCCTGCTTTTGACGGAAAGCGAAACAAGATATCTTAGCTGGAGCCACCAACCCAGCCAAAAAAACTGGTGGCGCGCTGAGGTTCATCTGCCGGTTTAGCTCAGTTGGAAGAGCATCGGTTTTGTAACCCGAAGGCCGTAGGTTCGATTCCTACAACCGGCACCAAGGCACCCTTCGGGGTGCTTTTTAGTAGGAGAAGACATGTACGAATACAACGCAAAAGTAACAAAAGTGTATGACGGTGACACCATCACGGTCGACTTTGATTTGGGCTTTGGTATCATTCTGAGAAAACAGAAGATACGCCTGCTTGGGATCAACGCTCCGGAGGTTCGAGGTGAGCAGCGTGAGGACGGGCTCAAAACCAGGGACGAGCTTCGAAAGCGGATTCTCGGCAAGAAGGTAGTTATCAAGACGTCGAAGGACAAGAAGGGCAAGTACGGCCGGTGGCTCGGAGAAGTTTTTATCAAAGATGAAAATATTAACCAGTGGCTATTGAACGAAGGCTTAGCTGCAGAGTATAATTAGCGCAGGTGGAAGCTATGCCTTATTTGAAACACATCATGTTGGCAGCCGTCCTGCTCAATTGCGTGGCAGCAGGTGTCAATCTAGTAGGCGGCAATCTTCAGTGGGCGCTTTTCAATATGCTCACAGCATGCTGCTGTCAAATAGGCTATCTTCAGGAATCTAATAAAGAGTGACCGCACTTGAAAAAGAAAGCAAGTTGATGAAACCAAAGATCGAGCTTTACGGAGACGGTATCGGTGCAGTTGAATATGTAGAGCACATGGGATCTGACCTAACTGTGGTAAACTCAGCTAGAGTTAGCTTCGGGAAACACAAGAAAGATCTCGATGACGCCGATAAGAAGCTTATCAAGTACCTTATTCGACACCAGCATACTTCGACTCTCGAGCACAACCTTATTACTTTCCGGTTTTGCGTGCCCTTGTTCGTGCGCTCTCAGCATCACCGTCATCGTACCTGGTCTTATAACGAGATCAGTAGAAGATACACTGATGCTGATCTTAGATTCTATTCCCCTGAAAGATTTAGAACACAGCACAAGAGCAACCGACAGGCAAGCAATGCCGAAGAGTTGATTGATCCAGAAGTTGGTGATTACACTTATGATGATGGTTTTATTTTTAAGTGTATACCCTGTGAAGATGAAGATATGCACTGCCTAGTTGAAGCTTATCACAAAATGTCTTTGGATGTTTTCAACATGATGATTGACAAGGGCGTTTGCCGTGAACAAGCTCGCGGAGTATTGCCTCAAAACCTCTATACGGAGTACTACGGCACAGTCAACCTTTCTAACCTCTTGAAGTTCATTGACCTTCGCACACACGAAGGAGCGCAGTGGGAGATTCAAAAAGTTGCTCAAGCGTGCTTAGATATCGCCGAGCAGTTCTATCCGGTAACAGTTGCTGCATGGCGGACAAAGCATACATGAAAATGAACAAGATAATACAGCGCAGTATGATTATCTTGAAGCGCGGGTGTAACTCAATTGGTAGAGTATCAGCCTTCCAAGCTGAATGTTGCCAGATTGGTTACTTGCAGGAAGCAAACAAGCAATGAGCACGAATGAAGAGAAGATCAAATTGCTGAGCTACGATATGAATAGCATGAGCGAACGGTGGCTTCGTGTTGAAAACAAGTATGACAAAATTTATGAAGAACTGAATAAGAACAGGATAAAAAATAATTTAACCCTTGTTTTGCTTGGCGTGATTTTAGCGATACAAGGGTATTCATTTTGATAAAATGCGGGTGTAACTCAATTGGTAGAGTGTCAGCCTTCCAAGCTGAATGTTGTGGGTTCGAGACCCATCACCCGCTCCAAAGATCTTTATCCAGTAGAAGGAGAAATAATGGATAATCTACGAGAAGGCACGATCTGGGAAGCAACCGACCGCCCAGGTCGTATGGTGAAGGTTGTTGAGGTCCTGCCCAACACTGTCTACTTTGAGAACCTGCACAACGGTGCGACGTTCCCCCGACCCAAGGACAACTTCCTTGATCTCTATGAGTATCGTCGTGAGGAAGAAGAAGTCACCAAGGTTGAAGCATAATCCTCCCGCGGCTTTATAGTGAAGCCGCACTTTCGGAATGTAGCGCAGCCTGGTTAGCGCATCTGGTTTGGGACCAGAGGGCCGCAGGTTCGAATCCTGCCATTCCGACCACAAGGAGAAGCTATGAACTTTTTTGACATTTGGAACGGGCTTGACTACGTAGACGGTATTTTGTTCTCGGTCTGGTTGGGCCTCATGTATTACGGCAAGTGCTGGATCGATCACAAGTTTAGGGAGAACAAAGATGAGAGCTAAAGGCGAAAACGCAATCAGCATCGAACCCGGTGCGTTTGTGATGAACTACCATCACGGGCTCCTTCGGTTTGGCATCGTGCAATCTAAGCGCCGAGATGAACAGGGCTGGGCACAATACGCGGTCAACTGGCTAGAAGATGACAAACACGAATCGAACGCGAAGTGGGTAGAGAGAATGACACACTCTCAGAAGATGCCTACTGAGTATCGAGCAGACTGGCTCAAGCCTGTAAGTCCGGAGTGGCTTGAGAGTGTGATCAACAGCTATAAGGAAGCGTAATAAGTACTCAGCAAAAGGATATGAGAATGAATCAAAAAGTAAACTGGTTATCAGGAATGACGTGGACTGTGCTTGTCTCAGGGATCACTTGCGCTATTTTTGCTTCAATCATGATGGGCACATTTTATCTTGCAGGATTCTTTGATCCTGATACAGGCGCAGCTGATGTCTCTCAGAGTGTGAATCAAAGAGTAGAAGCTTTGGCAGAAGAAGTCAAAGCACTGCGAGAGCACAACGAAGAGATGGGAAAGTATTTACAAGCTTGGACGCCTTTAAAGTGTCAAAGAGAGTTGGGAGTAAAGGAAGTCTGGCCTCTTGGAATTCCTGGTCTTGGATTACCAGAGGTTGTGAAGAGAAATTATCTGCAGGTTGAGGGCGCTTTTATCTGTAAATAAAGTAATTGCAAGGAAGCGTGGCCGAGCGGTCGAAGGCGTTGGTCTTGAAAACCAAAGTGGCGAGAGCCACCGAGGGTTCGAATCCCTCCGCTTCCTCCAACGTACAGGTGCCGGAGTGGTCAAACGGCGCGGACTGCAAATCCGTTGTGACGTAGGTTCGAATCCTACCCTGTACTCCATGTAAACATTTCAGAAATTCTCGTTACAAAAGAAAGTGGAAACGATATGTATTACAGATTGGGGAGTTAGCTCAGCTGGTAGAGCACTTGCCTTGCACGCAGGGGGTCATCGGTTCGACTCCGATACTCTCCACCACGGGACTCACATGAGTCCCGTTTTTATTTGGGGGGACGTAGCTCAGTGGTAGAGCGTCTGGTTTACACCCAGGATGTCGTAGGTTCGACCCCTGCCGTCCCCACCAAGGGTGCGATTCTAGCCCTTCTTCTTGCCTTCTCTGGATGCGCTTCACATCAAGTTGCAAATCCAGAGAAGTGCAAGGAGCTGATCGTTGCCGAAGAGCTAGCTGAGTATGCAAAACTGTGTGAAACTCTGCGGTTAGCACGCACAATTGCCCAGAAGAAAGAGTGGATAGATCAAATTGATGCATCTCTAAAGAAGTGTGAGTATGTGTTTGGAAAGACAGGTTCCTAGCTGCAAAGAGTCAGAAAGACAAATTTGAACATACTTATGTACAGGTGGAAAATATGTTTGTCTTAGCAGACGATGATAAAGAATTGCTTGAAAGAGCGATAGAGATCCTAGACATGGTGGATAAAGAATATCCTGAAGACGCAGTTGTCTATGTTGATAGCTTGTGCGAAGTTATAGGTCGAGAGATCGAAGACCCAGGAACGGGCGCTACAATCTTTACAATTTGTACAGCCATCGAAAGCTTGTTAAAGTATCACGAGGGAGCTACGAACTAGTGGGCAAAGCAATAAAATACTATGAAGTCCTCGGACCAGGAATGAGAGTGATCAAGAACTTCAAAACAAAAAAAAATGCTGAGCTGTTTGCTAAAAGAGAGAGAGAAAGAAGAATGAAAGACCTCTCTGAAAAAACGAGCTATACGCAAGGTGAGATCAAGGGTGAAACTACGTACAGAACGTGGGGTATAATTGTGAGAGAAAACCAGATTGAATTTTCTGACGATGAGCTCTCTCAAAACCCTTCGCTTGAATTATGGTTTAGCGCCGATCATACGAACTATCCGCCAGGATTTTAGATTTATAAACTCAGTTTCCGCACGTTATAATCTTCTTAGTGGAGAAATAACATGAGTTTGTTTTCTGTTCGAGATAGCGACGAAAACGTCGTTGCAAATTATGACAACTTTGAAGAAGCGTGGAACTATCTGCAGCTCGACCTAGAGGGCGATGGTGATATCGTGGAGGGCGCAGAGAATGACAAGTAAGCAAAGGGCGAAGATCGAACGTAAGATTCAAGACCTAAAGATAGACTTGGAATTCGAAAGCAGGAGCGGAAATTTCAAGGTCGCTAGAGAAATTGAACACCTGATTTACAAGCTAGAAAAGGATCTTGCTCAAGAAGATAGTTCTTAAGAGCGATATTTATTATCGGGATCCTTCCTGGAGAGCCACATGCAACGTGTAGTTGATAAAACAATAAAGCGCTCGAGAAAGACAAGGCTTCCCGCTTTACACAAGCAGCAGCATCTTGAACTACCCATGCCTGTAGATATACACCAGAAGCACGAAATTGATCCAGAAGCAAAACCTAAGGCTTCAAGTGAAGTGTTGTTCAACATAAACGAAGACGACTGCACAGATCAATTCGTTATCAAGCTTGAGGATATGTACTGTTGGTGACTTACATATGTCTACAATTAGAGAAGCACATACTCCAAAAAGCTTGGAGGCAGAATTGAAGAAGAGTGACGGATCGATCGAGGCTGCGATAAGCATATATGAAAAGCAAGCCAACCAGGCTCTAAAAGCGGGCAAGAAAGATCTTTACGAAAACTACATGCATATAATAGAAGATCTTAGAATGCTAAAAGACAAGGGTTTGGAAAAGTCAAATGTCAATTCAGGAAATGCGCCTAAACAAAAAGCAGAAAAAACTACTTGAGAATACTGAGCGGGAAGCGAGAGAGTGGCTCCAAACTAGTAGCAGATATCTATTCGAAGAAGACGTTGAGTACGAATTACGTCTTTTAGGACAGTACAACATAATTGAAAAGAACGCAGGATATCCGGAATCGCTGAAGCTGATGTGGTATTGGCGCGAGATCGCTGATGAGATCATCGAAGACTGGAGAGAACAAGGTAAAGATTGATTCTTTCCCGATGTAAAAGCCTGGAAAGGTCTAGTCTTGTTGCATACTTATGGTCGAGGTGCTCGCTATGAATCTTAATATGCTCGAGATTGTGATCTTGCTAGGTTTAGGAATTGTCTTTTTAGCGTTGTGGGGAAGCTGATGATACCTGTTGTCGAAGCAATGCAAATACATGACATGCTCGAGAATGCGAATCGCAACGTCAGCATCATAAACAATTACGATTACAACTTATTCTTGGCAAAAGGTGAGGCGTACATCTCCTTCTCAAACGCTGTTAAGATGATTAGAGAGAGCGACCACATTGCCGTAGTAAAAAAAGTGGACGATGCATGGTACGTTAAGATGATATGTCCGCATCACTTGCACCTGATTAAAAAAGAAAGTGCGTTGAGAAAGGCAATCAGAAAATTGTTCTAGTTTTTGTGTAACTCTGAATTTGCTGTGTATAATGTAAGTGATTGGAGTAAAGGCATGGCTAAGAACGCTGATATTCAAAGGCGCCTGGACACACTCCGCAGTGAGATGTGTGCTCTTCGCGACAGACAGGATGAGCTGAAAGCGATTGCCAAAGCCCGAGGCGTTCAGCGTTTTGAGGATGCTGGCGGTTGCAAGACCTGTCGCGGACGTGGCTGGGTGGTGACCTGGGACACGATGGACTTCCTCGACGGATCCGCCGCCGATTACAGTGACTGCTCTGAAAAGTCCTGCACTCCGGAAACGCGTCAAGCTTCGGGTCTCTATCCCGAGAACACCCGTTACGATCACAACCGCTACGCGACCTGGGCACACTTTCACGACCTGACTGAAGCTGAGCGTGACGAGTGGTTCGGGATTGAACCCCAGATCATCGGGCTTAACAAGCAGTACAACGACACTGAGATGTCAGCCCGGCCCACAAAGGGTAAGCTAGTCGAGGTGATTGCCAAAGCGCGATCACGCAACTCCGCCCCAGTTGGTGTGGTAGGTAAGGTGTTCTGGTACGGTTGTAACGACTGGGGCACTGTCAAGGTCGGAATTATGGATATTGACGGAAACAAGCACTACACCACTGAGAAATCTGTCACGGTGCTCAAGCAGCAGGCAGGGAAGGAATACGATCCGAAATACGACGATCAGTATCCCCTTCTGTGCAAAGTAGTGAAACAGACCAACAGAGCAATCTGCGTGATGACGCCGGGACAGGGCCCGTTTAGCGTCGGAGAATGGATCCCGTGGTCACAGGTTCTCAATGCAGATCAGGTTCGTGAACAGATCTCCGGCAAGGCGCTGAAAGATGGAGCAGCAGCGACCGTGATGCTCCCACCCTGGCTCGCCAAGAAGAGAGGATATCTTCGTGAGTAAGTACACTAGGGCGTACAAAACATTTAGCATATTAACGGTAGTAGCTGTGCTGGCATGGTGCCTGTACATGCAGTCGCTGGTAAGTACTGCGAATGAGATAATAATTCGCGTCGAGCAGGTTGAGAGCGGCCTTGATAGTCAAGACAAAAAACTTAAAGAGCTAGAAAGCTCAATAGAAAACGCTGAGTCTAAAGTTGAAAAAATAGAAAAACAATTAGAAGATATCATGATATTGTTAAAACACTCGAATTCCATCACGCCAAGCTAGGAGAATAAGATGAAAATCACTTGGGCGGGTAATGAAACATATGTGGTCTGTCACGACAGCTACGGAGAATACGATGCAGAAGATCTTGACTGGGACAATGCACCAATAGAGCTGTTCTGCCGCTTAGATAATCACAAGTATCCGGGTAACTGGACTGAAGAACAAATTGAAGCATTGTCTTCTGATCCAACTGGAGGCGGAGATGCCAGCGGACCTCTTGAGGGAGAGCCTCACGCAAACTATATGCTGTGGAATCTTCTTGATCAGGACGCAATGCTCCTAGAAGACGGAGAGGATGGCGATGACGTTGCAATTACTTACGCTCTGCATCTTACAGATCAGCAGTGGGCAACTTTAGATCCAGCACTTTTGACTAGGTTGGAAGACGCTGGATTTGTTTTCGAAGAATAAGTGAAAGCAAACACTATGAAAAGTGAAAGCCAAGCTCTCAATTACGAAAAACAAGTTGCTGTCATTCTACCCAAGTGGGTTTTAGACATGATGCTCGACCAGCTTGATACACAGTACGATAGCTTGGTTCAAGAGCAAGAGTATTACCAGAACCTCGGCTGGCGCTATGATCACAACGGCGTGGACAAAGAGATCAGTCTTTATGAGAGGGCAATCAAACAGATTGATGAACAGATCAATAGTTAGTATAGCTGGTCGAGTCCCACCTTGACCACCATCCACGTCAGGTTCGGAGATTCTCTTGTCTAAAATATTTTTTGAAGTCCGAATGAAGCATCCACACGGAATAAAGACAACTATCATGTGTGATGCTCACGCCACCAGCTGCTCAAAGTTCCCACAGCAGTTTTTGGACTTCAAGATATCTCAGAAAGCAGATGCTCATTGCAAGTGGTGCGACAAAGACGCAGCAGCCAAGACACGATTGGTCAAATGGGCTGCTGACAATGGAATCAGCAAAGTCCAGGGAGATGATGGTTCTTTGATAGAAGTGGAAGACTGGGTAGATCTTATGATCGCCACAGGAGGAGACGCATGATTCTGCCACCGTGCCCATTCGCACAATCAATTGCAGCTTACATGATGATGAGAGACCCAACGCCTCCACCACTCAGAAAGCTAGACAAGAAAGATTTGTCTGATGCGAAGATCATCAACTATCAAGAAAGACCCGTCGAGCGCAAAGGCTTAGGTGAGAACGTTGATACTTATGCCTGATGTACGACGACTCTTTTCTCGGCTTAGTGACATTTGGTTTCATCGCGCTTGCCATCGCGATCTCGATGAAGTTTGACGGAGACTTATGATGGAGCTCATCTTTACGTTCATCGCATTCAGTGTGCTACTTGTTGTCGCTAGAAAAGCTAGCAGGTCTCAGTGTTCTGTGCAAAAAGAAATCGAAGCTTACGAGCTAGTCCCTGAAAACACGCACAACAAACTATCAAAAGAACTCAAAGTAAAATAGCTGCTAGAATCTGATTCTCCTCCATACCTACAATAGCAGGAGGACGCAATCATGGCAAAAAAAGTAGTTTCAAAAGCAATGTCTGGTAAGCGCGGAAAGAAAACTCGCCAAGGAAACGGCAAGTATACAAAGCGCCCAAACCCAGGTTCTGACGGTGTTATAAGCAAGACTTACAAAAAGCCTTACAGGGGTCAAGGCAAGTAACACCTATTTCGTGTAAATCTTAGCGCCTCACGGTATAATACATTAGATTTGGAGGTACCGTGAAAGGTCCAAAGTTTGCAACTTTGATGGACAAGACCATGCACGCTTTTCAGGAAGCGAACGGTCTGCTGCGTGACTCAACTAAGTGGACTGAGAAGTGTGAAGATCTCGCAAGAGAGCTCAATGATCCCGCGTCAACAGCGTCTCTGGTAGTGATACAAGTAGAAATGAAGAGTCTAGCAGAGCGCTTAGACAAGACTCTCGATCATCTCCTGAAGGAGCAGTTCGGTGCCTAGAGCCAACGCAGTGCACTGCAAGGATCACATCAGTCCGTATCCCGCTTCGTTCGACGGGGAGTGGCTGCTGGTGTCTATCCCATCCGGCCCGTTGGATATCATCGACGACTTCGACGACTACGACACTGCGCGTGCTCGCAAGGAGGAGCTGGGAATCGATGGATATCTGATCGTGCCGAAGTGGAAGTACGACGACCTCACCAAGCAGCAGAACTTCATTGTGAAGCGTTGGGAACGTCATCGAAAACGTGTGTAGCTCTAAAACTGACCTGATAGAATAAGGGCGAAGAGGAGATAAAGATGTCTGAGCAAAACTACGATCGGTGGCACCCGCTACACTACACTACGCACGGGTTTCCCGAAGAGGTGGATAAAGCTTTTGCCACGATCCTCCAGCACTTGGAAGAAGTGCAGTCGATGTGCAACATCAAGGTTCATACTCCGCTAAATAAGATCTTCCATTCGCTCGAGGCTCTGCCTCGCAGGCAAAAGGCGCAAGTTAGCGAGTGGGGCCAGCAGATCTACAGAGAAGAGCGCATCGCGAAGGAGAAAGCCCGCGTCGATCGCATCAAGGGTTTCGAGATCGGTCGCCTGGTTAAGTTTAGGCCGATGGCTAGCCATCACGACGATGAAGACAACAACTACATTTGGGGTATCGAACACGTTATCGGTCGTATCAAAAGCCGAAACAAGAACACAGTTTCTGTGATCGAGGTCTCCCGACGACGGCACGGAGCAGAAGTTGAGAACCCTGCTTACGCAGGTTGCCGCTGGCGCATGCTCCCAGGTTACGATGATATTATCGATGAGTAGAAAAAGTGTTATGATTCACCGCAAGAAGAAGACGATGATCCGCAACGCTAAGGGTGACCTCTTTGAGAAGAGACCTGATAAGTGCCCGAGCTGTAACAAAAGTCTAAGGCTAGAGCACATCAAGCTTCAACCCGAAGAACTCAAGCAGTTCAACGTTGATCCCGATGATCCCGTGCTCTACTCAGTGATGCCGATCTGGAACACGAAGAAAGATACGCGCTCAGCGTGGAGCTGTGGATTTTGCAGCCACCGCTGGACGGACGGAGCAGAAGAATGCTAGCAATACTCTTAGCGACAACTCTCACGACCGACGTTGTCAACCAGGCTAGTCCAAGCACGCAGATCTACTGCCCGGTGTTTATGACGCGCGCCCAGGCGATATTCGGTCAGCCGGACAAACCGCCCAAGGTGCATAACAAGATCTTGCAGCGCGCAATGTGTTTCAGTCAGGTCGTTAAGCCGCTGCAGGACTACTGCATCATGGCAGGTTACGAGGAAAAGAAGTGCAAGGCACGTACGCTTGCATGGATCAAAGCCGGAAGGAAGAAGAAGTGAAAGTCAAGGACCTTATCAAGCAGCTTGAGAACCATGACCCAGAATCTGATATCGTTCTGAAAGAGCGTGACGGCAGAGATGTGCACCACCACCGCAACATCCGCGCTTATTTCTGGCAAGGCAGAGTTCAGATCGACGGATACAACCCGGAATAATAAAGTGTCACCTATTTACAGGACTGGAAAGTTCACTTATGTTGGTGAGAACTACGCTGAGCACGATGACTTGATCGCAGCAGATCCCACCACAACTAAGATAGTCAGAGACGACGAGATCCACTTCGGTGGCAACTGGATGGAGACCCTGGTCGGGATTGACTTGGACTTCTACGGTGCAGAATCTCAGGCATTCAAAGTTGACGGCGTGGTGTTCGAGGTGCTGGAAGATCCGGACGACGGCTATCGCTCTCACATGGCGGGAGTGTTAGCACGTTCAGATCGGGACTACAACTTCTACGACAAGCCCTTTGCTCGTATCCAGATCGAAAAGATATCTGATGATTTCGGATCCAAAGACACGGATGAGAAGATGCACGGCTACCATCTTGTCGATGTCGAAGACGGACACGTCTGGCTCACGTTCGGCACGGAGTGGTATGACGACTACTATCCCATGTTCCGGTTCGAATACAAGCCCAAAGAGAATGTAAAACAGCATGGACAGTTTAAACCGCTGATAGATGAGTATTATATTCAACAGATGTGATGAAGGAGACACGCATTATGCCAAGTGTACTATGAAGCTAAGATGCTAGCCCTGAATAACGGTCAGCAGTATCATCTCGCAGCAATTCTGTGGAGAAACGGCGTACCAGTCAGGGTTGGAGAGAACACGAGCAAGACTCATCCGCGATTCAAACGTCAGTACAAGGATGGGACATGGGGTTCTCACATGCATGCAGAAATGAACGTCCTACGCTTTGCTCGTCCAGGTGATGAGATTGAAGTGATGCGCTTCACTAAGTGTGGTGATCATCCGACGATGGCTAAACCTTGCCCTCTTTGCGAAGAGGAAATCAAGAAGTCGGGAATCAAGAAAGTTAGATACACAAATTGGTCTGGAGACTGGGAAGTGCTGAAGGTATCTAATACTTAACTAAGAACCTGGTGGAAAACCAGGAAATCCGGGAACAAAAATAGCTCACATCCTCTTGCGGGCAGAAGGCTCCAGCAGTGGCGTTTTGCCAAGAGGAGAAGTGTAATCGAGAACTGGATGCGCCGAGAGATCTGGAATAAGATGCTTAGCGACAACAGTAGGGCTTAGTTTATTACAAATAGTTAACAAATTGTTCCCGGCAAGATAAATATATCTGCGCTGCCTTTGTTTGGTTGCATGCTTTTTAATTGCAGGAAAAATTTTTTTTTAGTTGGGTGATCCTGTTTTTGACGTTGAGATTCTTTGATCGGGGTTTTATAGTATGCCTTTGAACGATTACACTCTGGGACTACATGATGTCCCTTCATATCAGATGCCAGGCATACCTTTCCTGTCTTCGTCGATTCACGTCCCGCCCAATACTGATACACCCGTAGCAATCTCATTTGAGACAGTCACAAAGTTCGTTACAGTCACCAACACGCTCCCGGGTTCTGATCCGAATGTTCCGATGCGTTTCGGATTCTCTGAGAACGGCATCAAAGGTGTAGAGAACACCAACTACGCAGTGCTGAATAACGGTGAGTCGTTCGAAGGCGCGCTGAGAGTTTCGAAAGTATTCCTTCTCAGTGACACAACTCTTGCATGCTCTGCGTCGATTGTTGCAGGGCTTACAATAATTGATTCTGGTCGTCTTATCACAAACTGGTCCGGATCGAAGGGAGTAGGATAAGATGGGTTTTACTGATCTTAATAAGCCCAAAAAGATAGGTGGGGCTGATACTGTTTACATTGAAGGGCCCACTTCGACTTTCGGAGAGGTCAACACTATAACAATTAACACACAAGGTCAAGGTGATTTTGTTTACGGTATCAATGACCAGATGTTCACCACTTCTTCTTTTGCGGGTGGCACAGTAACTCCAGTTAGTGGTGTGTGTGAGCTTGAAAGCGGGACTGATTCGGCAGGATCTGCCACGGTTCAGATTCGACGAGGGCTAAAGTATAGAGCAGGCCAAGGTTCAATGATGAGAGCCACAGCTTTATTCGAAGAGCCCGACGCTGGAAATGCCCAGTTTATCGGAGCAGGTACTGCAGAGTGCGGGTATTTTATCGGGTACTTTGGCACATCTTTTGGTATTTTGCACTCTGAGAAAGGACAGAGAGAGATACGTCGATTGGACATCACGACCGGCGCAGGAACAGGAAATGTGACTGTCACTCTTGACAATGACTCTATCGTGGTGCCAGTCGTAGGGGGAAATGATAAGTCGCAAACAGCATACCAACTTGCTTTAGCAGACTACTCGCAGGTAGGAAACGGAGGCTTTCTTGCTGATGCAGTCTCAGGATCAGTTTTCTTTATCGCAGCGAGATCAAATTCAACGTCGACAGGAACGTATTCAGTCGCAGGTGCTTCCATTGCTGGAACATTTGATAGGGCTTTCGCAGGAGAGGCACAGACAAATACGTTCATCCCTTCCGGATCTTTCAATATTGACAAAGTCGACGGAACCGGACCCACAGGGATGGTGCTCGATCCCCAAAAGGGAAATGTTTTTCAAATTGCCTTTCAGTACCTTGGTTTCGGCAATGCAACTTTTTCTGTTGAAGATCCTGAGACAGGACGTTTTGTTCATATGCATACTATTAAGAACACGAACTCTCGAATCACACCAGTTCTTAAAAACCCAAACGTTAATGTCCTCGCAACATCAGCAAACATTGGCGGAACAACGAGCAAGAAACTAAAAACTGCTTCTATGTCAGGATTTATCGAAGGCGAAGTTAAAAACCTAGACCCAAAGTTTGCACAGACTTTCTCGTTCTCAGGGGTAAATGAACAAGACTTTGTTCCTCTTGCTCTACTTAAGGTGAATCGTGTTTTTAATGGAGAAAGCTGTTTCGGAGAAATAGATCTTTTGCGATCTGGTGCATCAAACCAAGCCAACAACCAGACTCTAACAGTGGCATTCTTCAAAAAAGCAGAAGTGTCGGGACTTGTCGATTTTAAGTATGCAGATCAGAGCAATAGCGTTATGTCTTGTGCCCAGCTTGATCCCAATACTCAGACGATCACAAATCTTAGTGAGATAACTCCTTTCTTTTCTTTCGAGGTGGGTTCTGCTTCTTCTCAATCTATTGATATAACAGGTCTAGATTTTACTTTAGGCGTCGGCAGCTCACTTTTGATTGCTATTAAAACCACAGCGTCTATTACAGGCGTAGTAGATATAAACTGGTTTGAGCAACAGTAAGAGACAAAAGATATCCACACATCTTTGCTTGTAAACCTTTCTTCTCTCGAGTTATAATATTTTGTAGGATTGAAGAAAGATAATATGTAACGTGAGACAGTTCTCTACGCTCATTTTAATCTTGGGTTTAGCTGCCTGTAACCCGAGGCCTGTCATTGATACTCCGGAAGTATCCTACTCAGATCAGTGGCTGCAGCTGGATCAATACTTTCCGGATAGCTGCTTCATCCTGGAGTCAGAAACTCACACAGTCTGGGTTTTCGACGAGGGTGATGAGGAGCAAGATCACAAGGATGATTGGGAGTGGGAGTTCAGAGAGCCGGATCTCTACCTGTTCAACGGGTCGATCAATCTCTACTCTCAGCCTACAGAAGAAGAGGGTTGCTGGTGGATGAATATCTGGGAAGTGGACGTCAGAGCGTGTCCTTGTCGTCTGGATATCCCGATTCGCCCAGAGCCGGAAGAAGAGGAAGAAGAATGAAGATCGGCGCAATGTATCAAGTGAAGTGCAGTAACTCGCGGCTCAACAACAGGATTGGCGTTCTGGTCGGCGCGCAGCTAGATAGGATGGAGCTGATTCCATACACACTCATGCTGGACGGCAGGATGTACAATTTCGACAAGGACGAGTTGATCCCTCTCGAAGAAGTGTAAGTCGGAATGCGGAGCATATAATAGATGCGAAGGAGGAAGGTTATGGATACGATTCTCGAAGGAAATGAGATCATCTTGAAGATCGTAGATCTTTTGAACGAGGTGAGTCCGGAAAGCTGTCCAAGTGGCATCGAGTTCACAAACTTCGTGGCGGAGAACTCTGATCGTCTTCCCATTGATATCGCGACCGTGGTCTCCCTGGCAGCAGAGCTTGAAGCGCAGCTGATGGATCACGAAGGCACGGTGCACTAAGATGCAACGCGGTGATTTTGTGATTGGTCCTTGCGAAGGCGGCTACTTGGAAACAGGAATAGTGCTGAGCACAGGTCACAACATGTGGGGTGAAGAGATCGAAGGACAGGAAACCGGAGTGAACGTGCTTTGGAGTGATGGAGTTCCGAGCATCGTCCCAGCAGAAGATTTAAAGGTGCTCAGTGAAGCAAGGTGATCTTGTCCGGTTTATCAATGAGAACCACTCATCGTATCACAGGCTTCGTGACGCCGTAGGCATTGTCCTGGAGGTTGACGAAACTGCCAAGTGGAGACGCCTCCGACTGGACCAATACTTGGGTGCTAAGGTCACGGTCATGTTTGATGGACAAGAACCCAGGGCATGTAATGAAGCCCACTTGGAGGTGATCAGTGAAGGTCGGTGATATGATCATGTTGACCAACGGTCCCGTTTATCACTTCGACCTCACCAATCCTGTGGCGGTGTTGGTTGCGAAAGTGCCGCGCTCTGACTACTTGGAATACGCCTGGCTTGCTTTTGCATCTGGGCGTTTTATCAGGCTCGGTCGACAGATCGAACAAACTTGCGAGCTGCTCAGTGCAAAAGGGTGATTTGGTTCGAGTCGAGGACAATGAGGGCTTTACTTTTCGTGCCCATGCTAACATGCCCGGAATCTATCTAGGACGCCGAAAAGACGGCCTTCACGTTATCATGATGAGCGACCGAAGAATATATTTCCCGCAAATCGAAGGAAACTTTGCAAAAGTTGAGGAAGCTTAGAAATGTCAAAGAGAGAAATGGTCGATCATCCAGAACACTACAATCAAGGAAAGATCGAAGTGATCGACGCGATCGAAGATTGGAGTCTAAACTTCTGCGAAGGTAACGTGATCAAGTATGTTGCTAGACACAGGTTCAAGGACGAGCCAATCGAGGATCTCGAGAAGGCAAAGTGGTACATCGAACGATTGCTAGAAACTGCTAAATCGCAAGCTTAGTGTAAGTCGAATAGCTTTGTGTATAATGTACGTGAAGGCAAGGAGAAGACAATGGCATACGCGCAGCTTCCAGATAAATACCCTGATCCTATGCCCAAGCCTGGTGATATCGTTACCGCTGTCGGACACCGCTCCGACTTCTACGGCATCGTGACCGCTTACGGCATCAGCGATACTTGCGACTCAAAGCTGTGGTGCCGAGTTTACTGGACTTCTGCTGCTGCGAAATACGGCGAGGTGGCAGCAGTTGCATTTCATTTAGTCAGAGAACTGGAGGTGGTAAGTGGGTGAGCTCGAACTCCCACCTTGGGACAAGGAGCTTCGTTTCTGCAATGTCAAGCGCGGCGATCTCGTGCGCATGAAGTCAGGTCACTACGCTATCGTGACCAAGATTCGGAACTCACCCTTTGAGAATGCAGCAGGCTACAAACTTCCGCCACATGTGGAAGTGTTCTACTGCGATGACAACTCACCGGGCAGCTGTTCGGTTCACCGAGTGGAGAAGATAATCAGTGTCGCACCCTAGCTTTACGTAGGGCAAAATAGCACTATTAGCTTTTTATTAACATCGCCTTGTAAAGGCGGTATTTTCTGTATTAGAATGAAGCTAGCATGCTTTTATAAACTGGAGTCTTATATGACCAAAAGTTCTTTAACTTTGATGTTGTTTTCATACACATCTTTTGCTTTGCTTTCTGCTTGCACAGAAGCAGTGCCATCTCGATCCGATACGGGAACTTCTCCTTTTGCTTGCGTTGACAATGACCAGGACGGTTACGGTGCGAACTGTGATCTAGGGCCAGATTGTGACGACAATGATAACACCCGTGCGCTAGATTGCCAGGTTGGACAAGATGCAGGCCCAATCATCACACCACCGGAACATTGCACACCTGGCTCCAGATTGCCAGGCTGCCCTTGCTCGGGAACCGAACAACCGGTTGATTGCTACGATGGAACACGGGAGACGATGGGTGTCGGAATCTGCCACGCAGGCGCGAGATACTGTATAGAGACAAGTGAAGGTGCATCAACATTTATCTGGAGTCGATGCGAGGAGCAACAGTTGCCCCGAGCGACCGAGAGGTGCAACGGCCTAGATGACAACTGCGACGGCAGAGTTGACGAGGGTGTTCTAAGTAGTTGCGGAAACTGCAATCCTCACTGCTATAGCACTGGTCAAGGTCCAGCAAGCGGTGAACCCTTCGAAGAACCCAATGACTCTAATGGCTCAGGTGTCGGTTTAGACGAAGATGGAAACCTGATCCTCAATCGCAATGAAGTTCGATTTGAATACCTTTGGGTTGCTAATGCAGGCGAAGGCACAATATCAAAGGTGGACACCCGTGAATTGCGTGAAGTGGGACGCTTTGATTCTGTGGGCCCGAACAACGATGGGCTTTCACCAGGAAGTCAAAATAGCCCAAGCAGGACCGGGATCGATCTCAACGGTGATATGTTTGTTGCCAACAGAGCCTTCGGTCGCCAGCCTTCAGTTACTAAGATCTACAACCGGGATTGTCAGGACCGCAATGGTAACGGCAGGATCGAGACGTCTCAGGACGCCAACGGCAATAATGTCATTGATAGGGGTAACCCACAAGAGTTCCTGGGTCAGAATGACGAATGTTACGCCTGGACGAAGGCGATCGGTCGCAGCGGCGGAACTGCCCGTGCTCTAGCAATCGACGCTGGAGATGTGCAGAACCCGTACGGAAATGTTTGGGTTGGAATGTACACGCATCGAGAGTTTTACGGGATTCAAGGCGCCGACGGCACTTTGATCCAGCGGCAAGGATTACAAAACCCAGTTAGTATTGGGCACTCTCCCTACGGGGCCGTTGTCGATTCGAATGGTTTCGTGTGGTCAGGAACGCTCAGCGGCGGCACGATTGTAGGTTTCGATTCCACGACTGGGCGAGCTTCAGGCGTGATTAGGCCGCAAGGAGTTCCGGCTCGATCTTACGGTTTCACCCTGGACGGAGAGAACAGGCTTTGGGTGGGAGCTCAAAGTGACGGTGTCAATAGATACGATCCGTATAGAACAGCAAACGGCAATCCCATTCAAGATCCTTTGGCCGGGGGCGGAGCATGGAGGCATAGCTCTTGCGGTGGACACCGATGCTACATGCGTGGGGCTGGTGCAGATGCAGAAGGGCGAATCTGGTTCGCGGATAACACGACAGGAATGATAGGATATCGAGTCGACACGATGCAGATGATCGGGCAGTTCAGTATCGGTGGTGGAACCACCGGAGCTGGGGTTGATTTTAACGGATTCATCTGGGGCGTAGCATCAGGGGGATACACAGGACGTATTGATCCGAATAATCCCAATGACGTCAGACGAGTGACTGTAGGTTCAGGCCCATATACCTACTCAGATTTCACAGGATTTGGTCTGCGCAACTTCACAGCACCGCGAGGTGGATATAAGATGATCATTGAAGGATGTGAGAAGTTGGATACCGACTGGATGTCCCTCAACGCGGAAGCGACACTCCCTCCGCAGACACACATCGAGTTCCGTGCTAAAATCGCGGATGAGAGAGATCTCTTGTCCGACCCGGGTTTGAGATCTTACGGCCCCTGGACGATGGCAGCGGATGGACCCAATGAGATCCCAGCAGATCTGGCCGAGCTTCCAGCTGGAAGGTTCATGCAGCTTGAGCTTTTCCTCACGTCAGGCGATCGAGAAGCAACACCTGTTTTGCGAGGCATTGATGTTCGATTCCAGTGTCAAATCGAAGAATAGTATTTATGTAGCTCTCACCTTTTCGTTTATAATATAACGTAAACTCGGAAGGCAGATGGAATACCCAGATGACATCACCTGGAACCCACATCCCAAGCAGGGAGATCTGGTCAAATGCGCCAACTGGACGAAGTTCCCAGGACGAGTAGGGCAGGTCGTGCGTGTGGACATGAGGGAAGGCATTTACAAGGAAAAGGGTCACGTCAACGGCATGCTCTGCAAAGTTCTTGTCGACGGTCAGATTCGAGATTTCCTCGGATGGGATGTTGAGGTGATCAGTGAGTGAGATCAAGATCGGAGATCTGGTGCGCATTGCTAAGTCGTCGATAGACGACAGGAGCACAACTTGGTTTGCGCGAGACGCCGAGAAAGAAGTACCTTTTCTGGTGGTCGGAGACCAGAACGAGTTTTTCAAGCTGTTACGCAAGGATCAAACATTCTGTTACGTCGCGGGAGAATACCTGGAGTTAGTAGAAGATGACTAGTTTAGCAGAACAGAACAGCTGGTTTCCGCAGGTCGGCGACATGATTGTAGTGTATCCTCGCTATCTGGAACCCCACGAGGACGGTTACGTCGGCACAATCTTCAAACGAGCAAGAGCCAGAGGAAGTGATAGGGCTTATGTCATGTGGAGTAACCCGGATCACATACCGACTTACTATCGGGAGGATTTGGGATATCTGGTCACGAACATTCACAACTTACCGCACGAGTTCCAGCTTTTCAGAAGAGGCAAGAAAGTACGGGATGTTGAACCCCGGTGGAAGCGTTGAGCGATATCCTTGATACAGTTTTCAGTATTGTTAACGGGATCACGAATATTCACCCGTGGGCGGGAGGTTTGATCTTTGCTATCTTGCTTGGTTTTCCGACAGGATACTCTGCCGTCTTGACTTTGCGTGATATCGAAAAACCGCCGGAAAAAGATGAAAATAAATGGAATGCAGATTGGGATTTAGATTAGTATGAAACTTGATGAATCTATAGCAAGTCTACTTCACGAGCACTACAGGAATCTGCGCAAGATGCTCCGCGCAGGAGTTCCTAAGCGGGGAGTGCAAAAGTCATTTGAGGAGCTTGTCTACGCAGTTATTGCCAAGAACTCTTGGCGACCGACTCACATTTCGTCAGCAGCTATTCAAGCGTATGTTGATGGAAACCCGCGCAGTATTCAGAGAGCACACGGTGTTTTAGCCGACCGACTTGATCGATACGAGCGAACGATGATTCTCCTGGAAGGAGACGAGCTGCCGTTTGAGTCGTGGTGGAAGTTCTTCAACGATCATGATAAGACAGTGCTTATCACCCGACAGGAACACGGAAGCGGAAAGAAGTTCACAGAGTCAGAGCTTTTAGATCTACCACATTGGGATCACGGGATGTTTGAGAACTCTGGATTCTCCGTGAGGATCCGAAAGAAGACAGAAGGGAGATGGTTGCATGAGCTGCACCAAAAGATCTATGAAGCCAGGTGATATGGTAAGGGGAAAACCCGGATGTCCGAACGTCGGCATTGTCAGCATTGTGACCAGTGAACCCTACGTTATTGCGGAACGTTTCGGGTTGGATGCGAATGTCAAGGTGGTGAATATCCAGAGCTTTCGCAACAGCGGCAACTGGAGAGCGAAATGCCCGGTCAGTTTCCTGGAGGTGGTAAGTGAGGCCCGGTGATGTTGTCCAGTGCTTAGGCTCTCCGTCAAAGTGGCGAGGACGCAAAGGCACCATCTTGCGGATCAACGGCGACGACGATCGTTATTGTTCAGTGAAAGTCATGTGGCACCCGCACCGTGACTTTGACACCGAGGTGCAAAGAATCCCGGCTGCGTGGCTGGCGTCTCACTCAACTATTTTGTGTAAAGTTGAAGACAAAGCGTTATAATAAATGCGAAAGACAAAGGGAAATATGGAAATCAAAGTAGGCGATAAAGTACAAGTTAACTTCAGTGATCCGTTCTTGGTGAAGATACTAGGAAAACCAGTAGGGATCGTGAAGGTCTTCGATGATAATGAGAACACGTATGGTGTTGCTATTCAAGACAAGACAGGCGAAGAGACTCTATTTTGGTACAACCCGTCAGAGCTTAGTCATTTTTGTGTAAGTGCAGAGTAGACGGTCTATAATAAACACGTAACCATCAAGGAAAACAAGGAGGAATGATGGATTTCAAAACTTTCGTAAATGTCTCAAAGGCACTTCCCAAGGACATCACGGTCATGATCCGTGGCCCGCACGGCATCGGTAAGAGCCAGTGCGTCTACCAGCTCGCGCAGCACTTTGATCTGCCCGTGATGGAACGCCGCTTGTCGCAGATGACCGACGGTGATATGATCGGTGTTCTGGACGACGATGACAGCTTCGTGGTCGGTGGTCGCAAAGCGACCGAGTTCCGTCCGCCTCGCTGGCTGCTTGAGTGCGTTGAGCAACCCCACGTGATCTTCTTGGACGAGATCAACCGCGCCACCCCAGAGGTGATGCAGGCTGCCTTCCAGCTCGTGCTGGATCGGGAGATCGCCGGTGTGAAGATCCACCCGGAGTCCCGCATCTTCGCGGCGGTCAATGCCTCGGCGGAATACCAGGTGAACGAGATGGATCCGGCACTTCGTGACCGCTTCTTCATCGTGGATCTGGAACCCACCACCGAAGATTGGCTCGAGTGGGCTAAGGATCGACTGGACGGTGCTCTTTGTGAGTTCATCCGGCAGAATCCACAGCACTTGGAATGCCGCGAGAACGTGGAGGCGGATCGTGTTACTCCTTCCCGTCGTTCTTGGGAACGCGTGAATCACGCTCTGGTCACCGCTGGCGTATCGGACAAGCCGGAAGATCCGCTCTTCTACCCGCTCTGCCTCGGCTTGATCGGCGCGGAAGCTTCGATCGCTTTCACCGAGTTCGTCAAGAAGTTCGATCGCCAGATCTCGGCGGAGGACATCCTCGACAAGTGGAGCGCCAAAGTCAAGAAGAAGGTGACCGAGGCTCCACAAGAACAACTTAACGGTGTGCTTGACAAGGTTGTCGATCACGCGGAATCTAACGAATGGTCTCAAAGCCAAGTCGACAACTCCTACAAGTTCATGCAGAACTTGCCTGGTGAGCTCGTCATCGCGATGTGGACCAAGATCACGGACCGCAATTTCAAGAACGCTCAAAAGCTGCACAAGCTGTGCTCCAACCTCCTGCTCGAAGTCATCGGGCAGACGGGCCAGTAAAGGGAAGGGGGAGTCGGTGAGGCACAAGTTTCCTCCTAGTTTCCCAAGTGTCCCCGACTCCCCCTTTGTCCCTGGCGATCTGGTAACGGTCAAATCCACAGATCAACAGGGCACGGTCACTCGGATTCCATCCCCTTACTATTCCGAAGTTCACGTAAACGGCAGGAGGATGATGATGCCAAATGAGTGGTTGAAATTGTGTAACGAGGACGTGTTAGAGATAGAATAGAGGCGTAAGGAGGAAAACATGCAGATTGGTGATCTTATCAAACCCAAGTTGCATCTCGAAGCACTCAAAGAATCTCGCAGAGAAGGACATGATCTGCTTGAGGTTCACACTCGTTGGGCAGATCCTCAAAAAGAGTTTCAGATCCTCAACGGGCATACAGGCGAGTTACATTCAGTCGCAATGATTGTAGGCCAAACGCGAGTTCGAAAGCGGCAAGGCCGAAATAGAACCGGAATCGCAATGATGATTCCCAAGATCAAGTTGCTTATCGGTGGTCAGGTTGCGTTGATCACAAAGGGTAAGTTGGAACATCTGTTCGAACCGGTGTAGCTTCAGAAGTTCATAGTTATAATATAGGCGAAGGAGGCATAATGGCTAAGAAGGAATCGACAGGTGATCTTCCCAAAGCGGTTAGTGATTACTTGGACAAGTTAAAGGTCAGTGCCGAGGAATATGCTAAGAAGGTTGAAGCTTCTAAAGCTTTCGACCTTGATCCTCATTTGGTTAAGCTCATGTGGGATGAACCTTTCTACAGTGCTATTAGCCGCCGGATCAGCAAGTCAAGATGCCTTGACCTCCCGACCGCCGGCGTCTGTGTCAAGGACGGGTCCCCCGTCCTGCTCTGGAACCCAGTGTTCTTCAATGACATGACGGAACAAGAGGTCCGCGGTGTGCTGATCCACGAGTTCATGCACCTGGTGTACGATCACGTCACTCTGCGTCGCCGAGATCCGCACATGTTGTGGAACCTGGCCACCGACTGCGCGATCAACTCGATGATCCCGGAAAGCAACCTGCCTGATGACTGCGTCTTGCCGGGTAAGCTGAATCCCAAAGCGGATCCCAACGACCCGATCTGGAGAGCGATCGCGTCCTTTCCCAAAGGGCAAAGCTCGGACTGGTATATGACTCGACTGATGGAGGACGAGGACGTCCAACAGAAGATGGAGGACATCCAGAACGGTGAGGGTGACGCAGGAGAATACGGGTTCGACGACCACGAGGGTTGGGGCGACATGTCCGACGCTGAGAAGGAACTGGTGAAGGGCAAGATCCGCGAGCTCCTGCGAGACGCAGTGAAAGAAGCTGACTCCAAGAACGGTTGGGGCTCGGTGCCCTCCGACTGCCGCGAGCAGCTCCGGTCGATGGTGTCCAACGAAGTGGATTGGAAAGCGATCCTCCGCCAGACGATCGGCATGGCTCACAGCTCGGACCGCACCACGTCTCGGAAACGACGCAACCGGAAGTACCGGTTCATGCACCCCGGCGTGAAACGCAAACGGATGGCCCGGGTTTTGGTGGCGATCGACCAGTCTGGTTCCGTGGGTAATGAAGCTCTCGAGCTCCTGTTCGGGGAGCTGGCTAGCCTGGCGAAGCGAGTGGACTTTGATGTTGTGCACTTCGACACGTCGGTGGACGAGAAGAGCCTGACCACCTGGCGACGCGGACAGCGCATCGCTCCCCACCGCACGCGGATGGGTGGTACTGACTTCAACGCACCGACCGAGTTCGTCAACAAGCACAAGTCGCAGTACGATCTCCTGATCGTGCTCACCGACGGGGAAGCGCCGGAACCGAAGCCTTGCTTGATCCGTCGAGCCTGGGTCTTGGTCCCGCAAACTCAAATGTACTTCGACACGGCTGAGACGGTGATCAAGATGAAAGCTGAGAAGGACAAGAAGAATGTTGCGTGACTTGAAGGATGCGGCGGTAAACGTCACCACGATCGCGGTGACGGCCGGCCTCGGGCTCGCCTTCCTGGGTGCGCTCGGTGTGATCGTCACCCGAGAAGCTTACATGGACTGGCGTGGGAAGAGAAACGTGTTACTCAAAAACTCGAGAAACTCGAAGTGAGCAAGTGGCCCGAACGAGTGCGGAACACTCTGTTAGGAGATGACTAGACATGTTGGTCCTGGCTGAGATCTTGATGTGGGTGCTTCTGGCGTTCATCTTGTCTAGCGGCTGTGCCGCGATCATCGCGAACGCTTTCTTTGAATTCCCTGAGGATCGAGACGATGACGTTGCATGAGTTCAGCATGCTCGCGATCGCGGTGGTGGTACCCTTGTTAGGGGTCGTGGTGGTCAAACTGCTACGCCTGGATGACGAGGATGACTCCTGATGCGCTTCGATCGGAGACGTGTCCGAATACTCATCGAGCACACGTTGATGGTCGTTATCGCTGGAGTAGCTTGGTTCCTCGCGATCACAAAGATTTTGAAGTACTGGTAGAGAAGGAAGAGAAATGAGTGAGATGATCTTGGCAGTTTTTAGTTACGTGATCGGCGTGGTCTGGTACGGTGCGATGATGTGGGTCTCCGGGTCCGGAGTGTACTGGATGTGGAGAGACAGGAAGTCTCATCCCTTGCAAGCCCGGATCAACCGCCTATCTCATGAGATCGAGCTGATCGAGGGTGACTCGTACAAGGAAACTCCGGAATCCACAGCACTGCGCCGAGCTCGAGATCTGGACAACCTCGAACTGATGGACTATGAGGATCACACCGAGCGAGCGCTCAGAACCTGGGGATCTTGGCGCTTTCTCAGGAACGATCCTTACTCACCGACTAATCGTTGGAGAACATCCCGACGAGCTGAACTTCGAAAGAACTTGAGGATGGACACATGAGATTTATACTTCTCTCGTTACTGATTCCCTTTACAGCCACCGCGCAAGACGGTGGCATTCCTGATTCTGCGCCCTGTGAGAATTGTTCCGTGGTGCTACCTGACTTCGACGCCTGGGCAACTACTCAAGTGGATGCGGGGAATGCTGGTAGACGTAAACGTCGTCGGCCTGGCGGTGGTTCTGCAGCTCTTGCTCCAGCAGGAGGATGTGAGTGTGGTGGAACGAGCGCCGATTGGCTCGCCCTGTTGGGAGTCGTAGCTTTTCTGAGACGTAGAAAGTAGAGTTACTTGCTCGCGGCAATCATAGCGGAAGCGAGATCGAGAGCAGTCTGACCACGAACGTGAATGCCGTCAATCGAATCTATCTGAGCAGCATCAGGGCTCGCGGATTCTCGCTTCTCCCTCTCCGGGAGCACCGACTCCGCGACTTGGACTCGACTTTGGTGTCGTGACAGGTTGACGCCCAAGCATCGCGACAGCTGTAAGTGGACCGATAATACCGTCATCTGCTAGACCTTTATCTAGCTGAAACCTCCTAACAGCAGCAGCTGTTCTGGGTCCATATTGTCCATCTACTCCGTCTTGATTGGACCCTGAAGTTCCTAGCAGGTCTGCGACGCGTCCTCCCATGTCATGAAGCATGCGCTGGACGACTCTCACATCCTCACCTCGGGACCCGAGACGAAGCGGAGCTTGTGACTTATTGTATAGATCTTCTAGCGACTCGCGAATGATTCGCCTGAGCTCGCCGATCTTGATGTGTATTTTACGCTTCTTCGTCGCCGGCTTCTGGAGCACCGACAGGTACTTGAATCACAACTTCTGCGACTGCATCTCTAAATGCCTGCCTGTTTCGCTCGAACGCACGACCAACGAGATCGCTCAAATCTTGCTTCTGCTGATCATTGAGATGCTGAATCCGACCTTCACCTCGAACTTCAAGGTCACCTGAAGCGACCATGCTAAGACCAACCATAAGCTCATTCATCAATTGATCAATGTAAGCGTTGGCTCTTTGAGCGTCTTCTGCTGACACCTGCTCTGTGAGGCTGATTTCTTCTTGAATGATCTGTCTGAGTTGTTTTGCTGTGAGTTTCATATCTATCTCCGTCTAGACATATAATATCTATCTTGCCGGGAATGAATAATAAAAAACAGGGAGTAAACATTGAGAAGGGGTGAGATAAGATCAGAGTAGAAGGAGGCTCAATGTCTGACCCAATCAATCCCATCACATCGAACCCGACATTAGCGAACAACACTGACATGCAGATAGAGGACACAACACCTCAGACGAGCAGCTCACCTGAGACACGCTTTCCTGATGGGTTTGACGAGAATTCTCCCGTCACCGAACTCACATCCCGAAGCTACAACCGCAGATTGGGTGAGTCCATCGCTTGGGACGCGGAGAAAGAAGCAAAGTCTAGAGGGACGACAGGTAGTTGCTACAACGCGGTAGCGGACGTGATCGACCGCCAGACAGATCGATTCCTGTGGGGCATGCACGCTTACCAGAGCGCAGACCAGTTCGCAGCTCGAACAGACTTGTTTAGAGAGATCCCACCCAGAGATCTAGATCTCCTCCCGCCAGGAGCGATCGTCGTGTGGGGAAAAGGTACGAGCATATCGGGCCACGTCTCCATCGCACTGGGTGACGGAAGAGAAGCGAGCGACCACATCGCACCTCAAATGGACCAGCACTACGGCGGAGCTCCTGCGAGAGTGTTCATCCCAATTCGATAAACAACTTTGCCGGGAAGCAATACGAAAAAATCTATTAGCACAATAGAGAGCACATAGGCGAGCACATAAGGGAACGCACATAGGGGAGCGACTGAGGCGAACGCACACTTAGGCGAGCACTACGACTGAGGGGAACGAGCTATCCGCTATAGGGGGAGAACGGGTCTCTGCGTACCTCAGCGTCCTGCTCCCTACAACAGCCCTGCATCTGGCGCTTTTCAGCTCTCTCTCTCGTCCACTGTGGTCAAATGATCTAGTCTACCTCTGGCGAACGATAGAGCTGCACTGCCCTGCGAGACTGAGCGTTTTCTGCGTCTGCGAGAATAGAGTGGAATGTGATGCGTGCGAGTAGTACTTCTGTCTTGGGCCCCAGGCGCCCCCCGATTGTCTCACATTGTCTATCATTGTCTCCGATTGTACCTGCATTGCCCCTCAATGTAAAACGCCCTCACTTGCTTACGAGAACTCACGAGCTGTACATTGGCCAGCTCACACGTTACAATCAAGAAGGCATTCCCATCTGTAGGGATCCCAGCCCCGGGAGGGAAGAGGGGTTGGGGGAAGGAGAGAGAAGTCGCGGTAGTGCGGCAATCGGTGCGCAGTCCGGATATCGGAGTGTAAGTCGGAAGTGCTGAGGGTATAATACACGCGGAGAGAACGGATGGACTTGCTCATACTAGTCACTTATGTGGTTGTCATTCCACTCATGGTCTACTACCACCGGTGCAAGTAGAAAGTTGTGTAAGTCACAAAGGACAAGTGTATAATATAAGCGAATCAAGCCTGGGGAGGCACAATGAAAGTAGAAGTTCACAAGAAGTATAAGCACGGCAAGACCTACGTCTCAGGCGAGCTCGAGGGCGTAAGCTTTAGCACGCGGGATCCCAGTGTCGAAGTCGACGCGATCGTCTACCCCAAGATTGATCGGGCTCTGCTCATGTTCACTGAAGCAGGTGACGAGGGCGAACTGCTCCTCCAGCTCAATCTCACTGAAGAACAAGTCGACCACCTGAGGGACGTGCTCTATGAGGTGAGCAGGCAGATGATGGTGGATCGGAGCCGACGAGAGTTGGAGGAAGGTCACGCCCGGCAAAAGCGTGTAAGTGCGGAAGCTGCCAGTTATAATGAGGGTGAAGATAACGGAGAAGATGATATGTTACCCAAACCCAAGCTCTGGTCATTCAAGTTCCTGCCTAACGCCTACGGGGATGTGGGCTTCAACCAGATCACGGCTCGAAGCTTAGAGGACGCCATTGAGTTCGCCAAGGACGAGTTCGAGGGCGATCGCGACGGACGAGCTCCACTGGTTGTTGACGTCAACTCCTTCAAGGTGGTCAAAGACGTGGGCGCTTACTACAACTCGTTCCCGCTGATGGATTAGGAGAAGTCATGAAGCTAGCACACGCGAAAGCCATTGTTGAAGAGCTCGTTGAGTTCGAGGGCATTCCGGCTGAGGTTAGGGAAAACTACTCGGGTCGCGGCATGTTTGGACGCACAACCGCGGCAGTCAGTACTCAATACTCGGAAGATGTCTTCAACGCCGCGGCTTGCATCGGGCTCAAACTCCGACACCTCAACGTTGACAGCATGGGCTTGGGCAAGGTGGTGTACTAGTTGTGTAAGTCGTTCGACTCTCACGACGACCCAAGAGTTGTGTAAGTGCTGAGAAGGCCTGGTATAATATAAGCGAAAAGAACACGGCCTGGGGAGGCAACATGGCAACTGGTATCCTTATTCCAGCTCCCGATGATATCGAAGAGTGGTGGGAGTATATGACGCCTGGAGCAATGAAAGCAGTTGCAGCAGAAACACGGGTTGGTCTTGATCCGAAGCAGTGGAATGCTCGCGAATGGGAAAGTGTAATGGACTATTACGTGCAGGTTGAAACGGGAGATCCTCGTGGTTTCCAAAGAGGAAGAAACATATGAACGAGGTCTGCATCCGAGAAGCTTTAGTGTAAGTCTCAAAGCTTCCAGTTATAATAAGAACGAATCAAGCCTGGGGAGGCAAAATGAACTACGATCCTCTTGGAGATGGCGGTGTTCCTCACGTCGGTGTTGGTCCCAAGTATGCCTTGGCCTTTGTCGATGCCTCATATGGTGACCGAAGAATGGAGCTAGTCGTCAGAGAAGAGGATGCCGAACTGGCTCGCAAGGTGATGAAGAAGATGCGAAAGCAAGGCCAGGTATCAGGTGTGCAACCGACTCGACAAAAGTTTGATCCACGTGATGTTACCACTAGAGAAGAGCTAGAGAGGATGTTAAGAACATGAAAAATTGTGTAAGTGCCGAGAAGGCCTAGTATAATATCCACGTAAAGATCAAGGCCTGGGGAGGCGATAACATGGTTCAAGTTCAAACTCACAACGACACAAACATCAACGTTGGTGGCACCTACAACGTGGGTTACCTCAACAATCTGGAAGGCCAGCGACTGGTCGAGAAGTTCGGCGAACCCCTGCTCGGGCATCCCGAGGACAAGGTCGAGTTCGAGTGGAACCTCCTGATCGAGGGCAAGGTGATCACGATCTACTCGTGGAAGAACTACGGTGAGAAGTCGTTCGAACAGATCCGGGTGTGGAACGTGGGTGGTAGGGAAGAGGACGACGTCTTCGGTCTCCTACGGCAGCTCGGGCTCCGGGTCAGTGAGTCACCCAGTTGGTAGGTGTGCTTCAATGCGAGTCAAGGAAGCAATGGAAGATTCGATCCGGCACGGGATGCTAGTAAAGCACGACCCTGAGAATCATAACGGGTGCAGATACTTTCCGCCAAAGATAACCATAATCAATCCACGCAATGGTAAGAAAGCGGTCTCTGAAGTTTGCACCATAGCTGGCTCATGTAGTGACTGGTTTATCAAGGACGCAGATGATAAGTTCATCAGAGGCCCTGTGTACTCGTGCGAAGTGTTTGAAGATTTGTGTAAGCCATAAAGCCTAGCGGTATAATATAAACGAAGAAAACAACGCATAGCCTGGGGAGGTTCATAATGCGACTCAAGACTCAACACGCTAACATCGAACGAGGATCCAACATCCTCAGCATTCAGGTCCCGGACGCGCTCAAGCGCCGCTGTAAGACCGGAATCAAGTTCATTGACGACGCCTTTGGCGGCAAGGGCATGACCCCATCGGTGGCCACGCTCTTTACCGGAACGCCTGGTGCGGGCAAGACCACGCTCATGCTTCAGCTGGCTGACAGTTTAACTCGTCAAGGCCATGTCTGCCTCTTCAACACGGCAGAGGAATCGCTCTACCAAGTGCGTGGCACGGTGGATCGGCTCAACCTTCGGAACGGCTTTGTCTGTGGTCAGGACAACCATGTCCCAACCCTACTCAAACATGCTGATGAGCTTCGCGAGGCTAACCCTGGCAAGCAGTTCTTCATGATCATCGACTCACTCCAGACTCTGGATGATGGTCACTTCAATTCCGGCCGAATCACGACGGCAACGGCCGAACGGTCACTTGAGATGATCACGGACTACTGTAAAGAGCACTTCGCTATCGCCATTGTGGTGGGCCAAGTGACCAAGGGTGGTAAGATGGCGGGCTCAAACAAGCTCAAGCACATGGTTGACGCTCACTGTCACCTGCGGATTGAGGACAGCGAGAAGTCCGAGTTCTTCCAGTACCGGGTGTTCGAGGTACCCAAGAATCGCTTCGGTGGTGCGGGTCACGGATACGTGCTGGACATGACGGCTCGCGGTCTTCGGGAGTACGGCATCTTATGATTCGGTTGGTTGGCTCCCTGCCCGAGAGGCTCTATGTAGCAGTCTCGGGTGGGGCGGACTCGATGGCGGTCTTGGACTTCTTGACTCGCACTAAACGTGACATTCGGGTTGTGCACGTCAACCACGGAACTGAGCATGCTAAAGAAGCAAGCGCAATGTTAGAGGAGTATTGCTGGAACAAGGGATACAATCTCAAGACGTTCAAACTGGAACGAGAGAGGGATCCCAAGGAGTCGATGGAGGAGTACTGGCGCAATGAACGTTACAGAATCTTCAGCGAGCTCGATGGTCCAGTTATCACATGCCACCACCTTGACGACGTCATCGAGTGGTACCTCTTCAGCGCAATTCACGGGGAAGCAAAGATCATACCTTACGAGAGAGGCAACGTGATCAGACCCTTCCTCCTAACACCACGTCAAATCTTACGTCGCTGGTGTGAAAGAAAGAATGTCCCCTTTGTTGAAGACCCGGGTAACAGAGATGAACGCTACATGCGAAGCATTATCCGGCACGAGATTCTTCCCCAGGCACTTCGTGTCAACCCGGGTCTTCACAAGGTGGTCTTCAAACTAGTCAAACAAAAGTACGCTTTGGTGTAAATGTGAAGAACAAGGTGTATAATAATAGCGAATCAAAGGAAAGGTTACGGGGGATTAGCTCAATTGGTCAGAGCACTCGACTCATAATCGATAGGTTCTGGGTTCAAGTCCCAGGTCCCCTACCATCACATAATCGTAGTCGTCCTGTCAGGCTGCGGATCGGGTGCACACCGGTTACAGAGCAGGCGAGAAGGTGTCTAGGCCTTCCGATCGGCGCCCGTAGTTCAGCTGGATAGAACACAAGTCTTCTAAACTTGGGGTCACAGGTTCGAATCCTGTCGGGCGTGCCAAATAGACCTGAGCAAGTCACAAAACTGCTCACCCAGGAGGGGAACGACCAGAGAGGTCAACCTCCGTGTAGCTTTGGCGAGCTGAAGGTATAATCAGATCGGAGAAGAAAAGATGGCTAAGACTTACCTGGTTACTCTGGCCAATGGCGTCGTACATCTCAAGACTGGATCGCTCGATGAAGCGAAGGCAGCAAGCGACGTACTGGATCAACAAGGCAAGCAAAACTCGATCGGCTCCTACACTCTAACTACGGTTAGCTCTCAGGTCAAGCCTAAGTCGAAGCCCGTCATCAACGACCTAGCACTATTCGGAGAGCTATCTCCGTTCGCATTCTAAATGTAACGTGTAAAGTCATAGTGTACAATACTCTCGAAGATAACAAGGAGCTCCTGATGGATCCCAACAAAGTTCACGTCGTCAACGCTTTCACTGGTCGCCTCTACGGGTCGTTTGACCTGGACATCGAAGCTCGGCAGTTCATGCGCAATAATCTGCTCAAAGAGACTACAGCTCCGGTCAGTAACGACCACAGCGTCCCAAGAATCTTTGTCTACGACGCACGAGGTGCTGAGACTAGCTCCTTCTAGGTGTAAGTCCCAAAGCTGCCAGTTATAATAAGAACGAATCAAGTCTGGGGAGGCAACATGGAATATATCGCAATCATCGCTGACGCTCAAGAGCACGACATCGAGAGCTCGGAAGAGTTGGTTCAACTTCACAAAGACGACGCGCTGCCCGAGAACTCGAGCGTGTTTCGCTTCACTCTCGACACCGACACTCCGGAGCTCCCGATCCTGGTGGCTCACGGCTACTTCTTCGAGAACGATTGGTCCGCTGATGGCACGGTCTCCTACGTGGGACCAGTTAGCGAGGTGGAATAATGCCTAGGGTCAACAAGTACAACTACCTCTGGGTGGTCCAAGGCAACTACGGTAGCTATGGATGGGAGGACCTGGCGGAGAGCGAATCCTACCAGGAAGCTCGTTATAACCTCAGGGAATACCGCATCTCAAGTGGTCCAGCTCCCCATCGTATCATTCAGCGTCGTGAGCCCAACCCGGCATACTTCAAGCAGCAAATGGCAGGTCCCGGCTTTTAGTGTAACTTCTCAAAGCGTTCAGTATAATAGTCATGTGATTAAGGAGAAAACTTAAGTGGCTCAATTTACCCTTGCCCTCAACGCCTCAAGCGGCACAAGCAATCTAAACCATCTGCTGGGCTCTGATCTGCACGAGATGCTGAGCTTGCTCACCCCGGGTTCTGTCGAAGCTGTCTTCGGTCCGGGTGATGTGTCTTGGTACGAACCTGAGAGGGGTTACGATGCTCCCGAGTGGTACTGGCAATCCTCTGACGGGTCTGTGTGGGGAATCGGGTGGCGCTGGGGTTTTCCTCGTCTGCGTGGAAGGGTACCTAAGCAATCGTTTCAGGATGTTCCATTCTGGACTCACCCTGCGAAAGGGGCGGCAGCTGAGTTCGTCAAGTTCCTCTGTTCGTCCTAAGTGTAAGTTACCGAGTCGGTAGTTATAATGAAACGCAAAGGCGTTAAAGGGAAGAAGAAGATGAAGCGCATCACGGTACGACAAAAGCACGTCATGGAGATGCTGCTCAATCGCAAGGATGGTGCTCATCACAATCGGACCAAAGACGTCAAGCGTGGTTCCAGCCGGAAGCCCAAGCACAAGGGGAAGCAGGAATGGTAAAGCATCATCCTGATTCTAGAAAGACGTGTGATCTTAACGGATGGAACTTTGGGCCTAACGTAGGTAAGCAGCTCATCCTAGCAGGTAGAAGCCGACATGGCAAGAACCGGATTCGTGAGCAAGGTGAAGACTGGGAAGTGATTGGAGAGATGGGAGAGATGGCGTTAGTCCAGACACCCGCTCCAGAGCATCACATCAGATGGATCAGTCTCAAGAACGACAAAGACTTCATCGTGGAGATTCGATAATGTTTGACTTCCTATTCTATCAAGAAGACATCCCCTCCAAAGGTTACCGAGCAGGGGACATGAAGCCAGGTTGGGCAATCACTTTTCTCATCCTTTGCTTCCTGGCGACGGGATACCTGGAAGGGATGGAGCAGCTGCCTCGCTAGTATAGTGTAACGCGCACTAGCTAGATGTATAATAAGGGCGAATAGGAGGCAGCATGGCGTTAGAGGTATGGATCAAACAGTCTGATATGGTATGCAACCAGTCCGGTGAGGTGATCGCACGAGGTAGTAAGGACAGCATGCTGCAAGGTGCCAAAGAGTTAGGTTTCGAATTGATTGCCCATGATGATGATGTGATTGTGAATTGTGGGTGTGGTGGAAACATGTATCGATGTGGGGAGCCGGCGAAATGAATAACGGACAGTTGTTGTTGGTAGCAGGGTTCGGTGCTGGTATGATGTTCGGAACCTCAGTACTGGTCGGATGTGGCATGTTGGCCTTTGGCTTGTTGGTGGTGAGGTAAGCTATGCAGATCGAACTTACCCTTCCTCTTCCTCCTCCTGAGTGGGTCGAACGGATGGAACGAGAGCAGCTGCCAGAGATTCAGAATGATCCCGCAGTGGACTTCGACATCGATGATGGTGTAACCTTCGACCTGTAGTGTTATAATACATGCGATTGAAAGGAAAAACTATGACACGTTCTGAATTTGGAAAGAGCCTTCGGGCACACGATTGGTACTACGCTTACAGCGATGACAACCGCTACTGGACTCGCGGACGAGAGCAGGCCGAAACTCTTAACGCCAGCCACTCTGCGCTTGAGTGTCCTTTCGACATGGCTACTCTACGTAGGTGGGCTCATGATATGGTCGTTGACCATTTCGCTGAGGAAGAACCCGGCAATTGGTATCGCCAACCGCGCCTGTATAAGTGCGTTGCCCCAACTCGGCGTGCCGATCTGATTACGAGTGAAGAATACAACAACATTTCACGATGGATGGAAGGATAAACGACTGAGAATGAACTTGACCGTCTACTAGCGAAGAGGAATTGCCTCGATGGTGGAATTGGCATACACAGCAGACTTAAAATCTGTCGCCCCCAGGGCTTGCGGGTTCGAATCCCGCTCGAGGCACCATTTCGGCTTCCATCGTCTAACGGTTAGGACGCTGGGTTTTCATCCCGAAAATAGGGGTTCGAAGCCGGTGCATTGTGTAACTCCAACTAGAGGATGTTATAATACTTGCGAATAGGAGGAAACATGGCAAGCTCACTCAAACCCTTCGTTGTTAAGTTTTGGGATGTACATTCGGTGCATCGGGTTCGCAAGGTCAAGGCGCGTAATGCGCGTGAAGCAGAGCGCAAGGTCGCCCGAAAGGCTTTTGGTTCCTTCGGTCACTACGCTCAAATTGAGCCGGCTCTCAAACACCTTTACATGGAGGCTTCATAATGAGCCAAGCTGGTAACATCGTCGTTTTCTTTAACCCGTTCTCTGATCAATCGGAAGAGATCGGACGAGGTGTCGTGATTGACACAACTGAGGGCGGTAGGTTGGTGGTCTCGGTCGACCAGGACTCCTGCGAAACCGGGGTGGCAAAGATGTTGGGAAGCACTCAAGTGATTAGTGCCGACAACCCTCACATTCAGATCGAAGAGGTCACCTCACCTGGCATCCAGAATATTCACGAATTGTGTAAGCCTTAGACTCGTAGTTTATAATAGTCTCGAAGATAAGGAGCTAAAGATGGCTATCAACAACATCGACACCCAGTTCGCTAACGCTCGCGCAGAAGTTCGCGCGTTGATCAATCACTGCAAGGCTGATACCAACATTGGTGGTCGGAGCATCGAGGTCCTACAGAGCATCGTGGACACCCTGGATGCCATCCAGAACGATAGCTACGATCATCCCACTAGCTTTGATCGCTATCCTACGGTTGAGGATCGCCCGGTCAACCCGAATGACGAGCCCACCAATCCCAACTTCCAGGCTTTCAAAGATCTAGAAGAGATGCGCCAGACCGATCGGCTGTGCTAGAAATAGTGTAAGATCTAGAAGCTCCGGTTATAATAAGAACGTAAATAACAAAACGCCTGGGGAGGCAATAATGGCAAACGCAACTCGAAAAACTTGGGTTCATGGCTTCTTTCTCAACACCTTCAACGCTGAGACTGGTAACTGGGAACTCCGCGATAGTCGTAACGAGGCTCTGATCGCCGAAGGTCCCAAGGCCGCTAAGCTCGGTAAGCTCGGTGCCGCTATGACCCGCACTGAGAAGGCGTGGGACAAGCTCCGGAACCTGGAACGCCAGATGGAACTGGCTCAACGCGCCTACAGCCAGGCACACCGCGTGATGACTGACCTCTCGTTGGACATCAGCATGGAAGAGAATGCTCGGGCTAGCGTGGAAGGACTTCGGGAAGAGACCCGCAAGAGCCTCCTCCGCATCGCTAAGCGTCGAGGCATCGTTGGCCGTCACAATCTCACCAAGGAGGAACTGGTCAATGCGCTAGCCGTCGACTAAGAACATCATGGACAGACTCGAGGGGATCCTCATCGCCACGGGCTGCCTCCTTACGGGGGCAGCTTTAGGCATTTTGGGGGAGATATTAGAAGAGAGAATAAGAACCTGGTGGAGAGCCAGGAAGTCCGGGAACAAAAATTGAAAAACGCTATAGCACTACTGCTCTTACTCACCGCCTGTAAGACGCCCTCTCTATCTATCCAGGGATATACCATCTGGGAGACACCGACCCCTCAGACAGACTCCTGCTGTAAAGCGCTCACTCCACCCGAGGAGCAAGACACGGGATTCCGGTGCCCGGACGACCCACCACCCCAGTGTTCCGAGAGATGCTTAGCGGGAAGCCTGCACGCCCAGAACTGCTGTCACCGACCTCTGTACGCGTGCCCAGATGATGAGACGGTATCTCCCGACTGTGCGGAGTGGTGACTCCCCTAAGTGAGTCTGCGCAGGGGGCTCCACGTGAGCCCTGGAGCGCGCGGGCCCCTCTAGGGGGCTAGGCGCAGGGGGCCCCCGCAAACTGTGTAGGGGGTAGGCTGCGCGGGCTGGGCCTAAGTGCACACTCACACTGCTCACGACTTTCCGAAAACTTTTTTCATTTCTAAAAATCGCAGAGTCAAAAAATTCTTCCGGAGAAATTTTGAAAAACTTTTCCCGAAACTAAAAAGAAACCGAAAAAGAGCAATCTCAAAAAAATCTTCGAGAGAAAATTTAGAAATCTTTTTAGTAAAGAGCTAGAAGCCTCGCCAGGATCACGAGAATTGTGCGTGTGCGATTTCCATCGCGAACATGATGAGATACTAAGAGAAGACATCGTCTATACACAGAAGACAAAAACCCGCAGAAGTCTCAGAAGGGCGCTACTATCTCATGCGCTCCCTTACGAACGCATCTATCAGAGAACACACTGAATAGACTACACGAGAGCGCAACCGTCAACACTGTCGTCAACGCACACACAAGACTCGCCCACATCACGCATCATCTCGCCGCCAACAAATAACCAGATTATCTCACCCGTCAAAAACACCGGGATCAGAACAGCTTCCTCAGGGACGACGTTAGACGCAGACAACACTCCTCAGTCAGACACACGTATACAATCACATCTAACAAGATCGACACACACAAGACAATCTCTCTATAGAAGAGTCTAAGAACGCAGAGAGCGTCACACGCTCATGACGCGCACTACGCACGCTCACTTGAGTGCGTTTTCTAGAAACGCTTGAACACTGGGACTCATGCACGACAGTATTAAAAAACCGGGAACAGACAAGAGTCCTCAGTTGCAGCTATAGCGATGCAATCAGATAGGGAAACGCTTATAGGGAGTCTAAGGGAGCGATAGGGATCTCTAGGGAGTCTAGGGAGTGGGCTTATGCGGTGGGCCTTCGGCCGCGCGTGGGACCCTAAGTATTCGGGTTTAGCTCCCCGTGAACCACGTGTAAAGCTGATAGCCGTGATACGATGCCGCTGCGACCCCGATCCACGCGAACCCGTTCACCCACTTTCTCCAGAGCGAGTTCCAGTACTCTCGGGATTGCTCTCTGCGAATCTCCCGGTACTTCGCTGCGGGGTCCCACTCCTCTAGGGCGTGAGGACCGACGATCTCTTCTAGGAGCTGACCGACCTCTGGGACGGAGGTCCAGAACCACTCCTTGCCTGGGGCGGACTCTACACGATTGAGCCGGCTGTGAATCTGTCTTTCTACCTGCCTGACATTGTCGACGGCGGCAGATATGAGAAGGATTGCCTTCTCATTCGCGGCGGCACCCATCTGTTCATAGATTCTCTGTTCTGCACTTGCCTTGTCTGTGCATCCTATTTTCATTTGACATCGATCATCCGCTCGATTCTTCTTCGCATTGATGCACGACTCAAAAGTATACACGTAAATAAATCCACCACCATGCCCACATTTGTAAGCATTTTCGTTGTCAACTCGACTCAAGTAAGAGTCTCTAATTGCTTCTAAATCGTGCGGCATTTCTAAAAGTCCTCATATCGATTATATCATGTCAATAATCATAGTTCAAAATGGCTGTCAAGATTACGAGATTAACTTGAGATGAAAACAAATATACAATCTTATTAGTTTATCAATAAAAGAACCAGTTTGAATCCAGAAGTCAATTCAATGGAATGACACGAAGTGTTATGACATTGAAAAACATAGAAAACACAAGATTTTGAGTGACTCGCCTGCGCGTCTAAGAGCTTCGCTCTATATATTTTAATTTATTTAAATAGTTATATGTGGAGGGTTTCGGCCATGTCAATCGAATTGATTAAAAAAATTATCGAAGAAGAAGTTAAAAACGCGCTTGAATATGACAAGCCAAGTGAAGTAGAAACTGTCAAAGATGCATTTGATGGGGGTGACAATTTGGAAGATCCGACAGAGCATATTCCCGAAGACGTACCAGCTGATGTTGAGAAACCTCAAGCCAAAATTCAGAAAATAAAAGATATGAAATCTGAGAATGTCGTAAAGCTGACAGAATCTCAGCTCAGATCCCTTATCGAGAGATGCATATGCGGGCACCCTTCCATGATGGATGATGACCATGAAGATCATCACGAAGATGAGCATGAAGATCATGAAGGTAAAATGGCCAAGTCTCAGCTTTACCGTACATCTAAAATGGCACACATGATCTTTCAGTTAATCGAAGATGATGAGCAGCTTCCAGGATGGGTTCAAAGCAAAATTACCAAAGCTTCTGATTACCTTCAATCCGTTTTCTCTTATCTTGATTACGAAGAACTCGACGAAGATTAAAATAATATAATGAAGTTAAAAGCTAAAATTAATGCTTCCCAAAAAGTTGAAGCAGAATTAATTGAAGAAGGTATAGGGGCGGCTATTGCAAAATGGCTTGGTCTTGGCGCTAAAACCGCACCAAAAGTCACAGATGATGTAGCAAAAGCTAGCGCAAAAGTTGCGGCAACTCTAACTGGCAAAGCTTGGATGGCACTATCTCAATTGGTTAAGTCCCCTCAAGCTAAAGAAAAGCTTTTGAAAACAATAGAGAAAGCCGAGTCTTCAAAAGTACCTCAATTATTTTCTCATAATATTGCGACTGGTAAACAGATTAACTTCTATGTAAAACCCGATGGTAAGATAGCAACAAAACTTACAGATGCAGAACAAGCACTTGTTAAACAGACAGGTGGAGAAATATATCAAAAACTACCTTCTCTTGCGGCTCAAGATGCTGCAGCAGTAGGTGTGAAAACCGGTGCTAAAGTTGGTACAAAAGATATATCAGCTGCAGCAAAAATGAATCAAGCTGCAAAAGCTGCTAAGCCTGGTGAAAAAGTTGTCGCAGGAATTGTTAAGAAGTCCGATGATGTTTTTGAAGCACCTATAGTTGGATCGGCAGGCAAAGTTAAAGATACAGCTAAGTTAAGCGCAAAGGAAGTGGGTCTAGTTAACAAGTTTAGAGATTCGCTCACTGATATCAATTTATTCTTTTCAAAATCCGGTCGTGTTATTAAAAACGCAAAAGAAGCTAGAGATGCTGTTCTAAAAGCAAATCCCAAAGATATCAAAAGAGCTAATGCTGTCTTTAGAGACACCTTAGAAAAAGGTGGATTATCTCAAAATGAAATTAAGAGACAGTTACGAATATCTAAAAATCTTTCTGATAAATTTGATAAACTAGGTTATCACCCCCAGCTAGCCAAAGGTGTTTTTGGTAATGTTAGGGCGACATTAAGCTCAAAAGAACTTAGCCTAGTAAGCAAAATAATGGGCATACCAAAAGCTGTTTTAAAGGATCTTTTTGGTCTGGGCAAATATGCTGTCATGTCTGTGTTTAAAACTACTCTTAAGCTTATGGCACTTGCTCTTGTTGGTGTAGGACTTATTTTTGGCACCGAAAGCTTATTTGGAATTGGCGAACCTGATCAAGGTGATCCTGACGTTGATCTAGAGCCTTACATGACACATGTAAGATTTCTTGGAGATCCTAGCGCACCTGAAGTTGTTGACAAAGAAGACTTAGATTTTAGTGCAGCGATCGATGCTCTTTATGAGAGCAGATCTCCTATGACAATAACCAGTAAAATTAAGATTATTTCTTCTGATCATGCTATTCTAGTTAGTGAGCAAAGATCTCAAGCTGAACTTGATCAAGAAAGAAAAGATTTTGAAAAGAAATATTTCTCAACACTTCCTGAGCAATTTAATCAGCTTGATTTCTTAGGTCCGGCCGGTCTTGCTCACTTATTCGGTCATGTAATGGAAGATGATAAACTTTCCAGATTGAGATCTGCTGCAAAAGAAAGTTACGGAGAATTTCAAGAAGAAATGGCTGGCATTTACTCTAGTGTTAGAAACTGGGACTATCTCATGCTAGGCCTAGCTTCACTAGATGCGGCAACACCTTATTTTACCGTAATTGCAACATCTCTTGCTAAGATTTTTCCAAATGTTGGTGTTGGTGGAATTACTCTAGAGCTTTTTGATTCTGAAAAATTTATGAGAGATGCCTCTGATGCTTTTAATAAGCTTGACTATACAGACTGGAAAGAATTTGTAACACCAATAACTTATCAAATTATGCTTGAGCCAGGTTCTGACACTGTTGCAGGATTTAATGAGAAATTAGAGAAATACGCGGGTACAAAATTTTCAGACCTAAAAAAATACTATAAAGATGATGACCAAGATCAAATTCAGAAAAAAGAAGAAGAGTTGATAACTCAAAGTTCAGGAGGCGAATTATCTGAGCTTATCTCTCAACTATCTACTGAGGACGTAAAAGAGTTTGTAAAAGCTGTTAAATAGATTATGGACTATTACGCAGGCACTAAAGTTCATTTTAAAGACATAACAAAAGGTGATCTTATACAAGTCAAAAGAGGCGGTATCATGCCACCTCCGTCTTCTAATCGCTTTAAATTTTTAGCACTTATTCTATCTGGTCCTCACGGTAAAGCAGGACATTATACTTTTGAATCAAAAAAAGGTCCAGGCGTCATACTTTTTAAAGAAGAAGACTACTCTTGTCAAATCTATTATGAAGCAATTGTCGAAGATAAGATTTCCAAAGTTTACCTCAAACATTTTGTTTTAGACTCTCTCCAGAAAAAATAATTTTATACACACAAAACTGTTCTTGTTATTTTTACTATGAAACAGAATCTGAGACTGAGATTGAATCTGAGACTGATTATTATATTAATAATGAATCTGTTATGAATAAGAATAAGATATCTGATAAGAAGAATAAAAAGAGAATAAAAAGAAAAAATATTCTCAAGAAAAATAATGAGAAAAAAGCAGCTGCAAAAAGAAAGCTAGCTAAGTTAGAAAAATTGATATCTGAATTTCCTGAAAAATGTTCTTCATGTAAAAAGACTTTTTCACCTACAGATGAGACAATTGATAGTTGGAAAATTGTGTCTACTTCATCTACATTTGATATCTTTTGTGATGCTTGCTCTGATGAGATTTAGACCTAAAGAAGTCATAGAAAATATCGATAAGCTTTTTTTGCTGAGTAAAGCTAATTTATTTTTAAATTCTATAAATTTAGCTTTAATAATTTATCTCATTTTTACTTAGACAATTTTCACAATCATCTTTCGATCAATACTTATAAATGGCGAAAGGGAGATGAAAATGTCAGATATCAATGAAGTCTTATCAAAGCTTTCTCAGATCGATGGTGCTATTAAAAATTCTTCTGCGCTAAACGGAGGATTTGATGCCCTAGTTGAAGATATCAAAGATCTTCGGACAGATTTGCATGAAGTTAAAAATAGCTTACGAGAAATAAAAGATACTGTCAATCACCCAGATACAGGGGTTATTTCTAGAATACGTGATCTAGAATCTGAGCAATCTAGAAGAATGCCTCTTTTAGATAAACTCAATACAATGGGAATTAGATATGACGATCTTCTCCCATGGAGAGATGATACAGAAAAAAGATTAGATCATCTAGTTATACAAAATACACAACTAGAAAATTGGCAAAAAAGTGCAACTAGACTAATTTGGATACTAGGTGGTACAGTTGGTTCATTATTTGTTAAAATGCTATGGGAATTGATGCTTAAGGTTTAGTATGAGCACTTTTACAGAACATAAATCTATCGCAGACAGATCAGCAACTGATCGTGCTCGTCACAAAAAAAAGATTGATAAAGCACTCAAAGAAGGTATTAGAGAAATTGTTGCTGATGAGTCTATTATTGGTCAAGACGGTAATAAAAAAATAAAAATTCCTGTTCGTGGAATTAAAGAGTATCAATTTGTCTATGGAGACAACTCAAAAAAAGTTGGCGGCGCACAAGGAAAAGATATAAAACGTGGACAAAAAATTGCAGATGCCAAGAAAGACCAACCTCAAAAAGCTGGAAATCAAAGCGGTGAGGAACACTATGAAGTTGAAGTCACCCTTGAAGAATTGGCTGAGCATTTATTTGCTGATTTAGAGCTTCCAGACTTGGAGAGAAAAAAGTTTAAATTTATCTCTTCTGAGTCATATAAAAGAAAAGGTTACAGACCATACGGTATTCGTCCTAGGCTTTCTAAAAAACTAACTCTAAAAAATAAAATAAGAAGAAAAAAAATAGCAGAAAAATCGGGAACTTATTCTAAGGATGATGAAGAAAGATTTCCGTTTCATGAGTCTGACTTAAAGTACAAACATTTTCAAAATCAGCCTGTTGAAATAAGTTCAGCAGTAATCTTTTTTATAATGGATGTTTCCGGCTCCATGAGTACCGAAAAGAAGTATATTGCTAGAAGCTTTTTCTTTTTGTTATATCAATTTTTAAGACACAAATATGACAACATTGAAGTTGTTTTTGTTGCTCATACCACTGATGCTAAGGAAGTTTCTGAAGAAGACTTCTTTAAGCTTTCACCAAGTGGTGGCACATTTATTTCTCCAGCACTTGACTTAACTTTAAATGCAATTGAAAAAAGATATCATCCTCAAAACTGGAACATATATACTTTTCACTGCTCTGATGGAGATAACTGGAGCGAAGATGAGGAAAAAGCCATAAGTGCTAGCTTAAAGCTAAAAGAGAAATGCCAGCTTTATGGATATTGTGAGATCGATCCAGACGGTAGAAACTTACAATGGAGAACATCTTCTTATTCGAGAACGTATGAGACTTACACTCCGCATGCTGATGAAAAATTTAAACTTCTTCTTTTGAACTCTTCAAAAGATATCTGGCCTGCCTTTAAGAGTCTTTTTGGTGGAAAAGAGGTGTAAAATGACTTGGACATTTGAAGAGTTGAAAATGTGGGATGAAAAAATTTGTGAAATTGGAAGAAAGTACAATTTAGACTGGCATCCCATCGATTATGAAATCTGTGATTATCATGACATGATTGGATATATGGCATACACTGGCATGCCAACTCATTATCATCACTGGTCTTATGGTAAATCTTTTGAAAGAACACATCAGATGTACAATCTGGGAATGGAAGGTCTACCTTATGAGATGATCATCAATTCAAATCCCAGTATTTCTTATTTGATGACAGAGAACCCTATGTCTACGCATGTATTGACTATGGCACACTGTGTAGGACATTCGGACTTCTTTAAAAACAATAGAATGTTTAGACATACAGATCCAGATAATATAATAGCAAGATTTAAAAATGCTGCTAAAAGAGTCAATAAGTATGTTGAAAATCCTTCTATTGGCATTGACGCTGTTGAGGAAATTTTAGATGCCGCGCATGCTTTAAAGTATCAGATGTCAAGAGAATTTAATGTCAAAAGGCTTTCTATTAAAGAGCAAAAAGAAAAATATTTAAAAATATTAAATGAAAATCCTGAAAGACTACCATCTGATTTCGATATTAATCAAGTTCCAATTGAAAAAGATTACAATATTCTTGAGTTTATTAGAGATAATAGTAGAAACTTAGAAGACTGGGAAAGAGATCTTTTAACAATAGTTTCTGATGAAGGCAAATATTTTATTCCTCAAGCAATGACTAAGATAATGAATGAGGGATGGGCTTCATTTTGGCACTATAAAATTCTCCATGAGCTTGAATTACCTCAAGAATATCATATGAGCTTTTTAAAGCTTCATAATCAAGTAATTAGACCTATTGTTGGAAGAATCAATCCTTATCACTTAGGTTTTACGATATTTAATTGGATTGAAAAAAATATGGGATTAGATCATTGTTTTATAGCAAGAGAAAGCCATAATGACGAATCTTTTATTAGAACATATTTGAATGAAGAAATTTGTAGAGATTTAAATCTATTTACATACTCAAAGAAAAGAACAGAGTGGTCAATTGATGATATCTCTGATGATGATGGATGGAAAGTAGTAAGAGAAGAACTAATAAAAAATGTTGGTCTTGGTAGTCTACCTCAAATTTTCATAGAAAGAATTGAAAAAAATCATACTTTGATATTAGGGCATGACCATGATGGAAGAGACTTAGAACTCTCTTATGCAGGAAAAGTTTGTGAACATATTGTCGATTTATGGGGAGACGATGTAAAATTATTCACGATTATTGAAGATGAACCTTTTGAAATTTGATCATTTTTTAAGTTTTCTTTAATATTTACATATGAGCACATGATGCTCACCTTTAAACGAGGAAATAAAATGCCGAAAACAGATTTTAAAAAGCTAATCCAAGACCAGAGAAAGAATAAAAAAAGCGAAAAATTCTCAGGTACCTTTCTAGACTATCTTGATCTAGTTGAAAAAGGTGATGTAAAAGTAAGACTAGCTCATAAAAGACTGTATGACTCAATTGTCGATGATGGCATTGAAACTCTTGATGAAACTGATCCAAGATGTAGAAAACTATTCGGTGGAGAAAAAACCAGAGTTTACAGCTATTTTAAAGATCATTTTTTTGGAATGGAAAATTCAATTTCAAAAATTATGCGGTATCTAAGATCAGCGTCTCTAAAAGGTGAGGAAAGTAGACAAGTTCTTCTTCTTTTAGGTCCCGTTGGAGCCGGTAAGTCTGCCCTCATGGAACACATCAAGGCAGCACTTGAATCCTCCGAAGAAGTTTATCACCTTGAAGGTTGCCCAATTAGAGAAGAACCTCTTCATCTTTTACCTAGATCTCTTCGACCACAATTTGAAGAAATTTTAGGTACTAGCATTGAAGGTGATTTATGCCCTGTATGTCGACATAGACTTTTAAATGAATTCAATGGTGAGTATGAGAAGTTTCCTGTAAAAACTTCTTCTTTCTCATCTAGAGGTCGAAGAGGTGTTGGTGTTGTGCCACCAGTCGATGCAAACACACAGGATACGTCAATCCTTATCGGAAGTGAAGATATTTCTAAGCTTGATATCTATCCTGAAGATGACCCAAGAGTTATGTCTCTAAATGGTGCGTTTAATGTTGGTAATCGTGGTATTGTTGAATTTGTCGAAGTCTTTAAGAATGAGATTGAATTTTTACATACGATGATCACAGCAACGCAGGAAAAGAATGTTCCTTCTCCAGGTAAGGGACCAATGATTTATTTTGATGGTGTTATTTTAGCACACTGCAATGAAGCTGAGTGGAATAAATTCAAGTCAACGCATACCAATGAAGCTATTCTTGATAGAATCGTAAGAGTTAATGTTCCTTACTGCCTCGAGCTTGACCAAGAAGTTAAGATTTATCAAAAACTTATTAAGCACAGTGATTTTGATGCACACATTGCGCCACACACAATTCAGGTAGCATCAATGTTCTCAGTCATGTCTCGACTTAAGCCTTCAAATAAAGTTGAACCACTGGTAAAAATGAAAATTTATAACGGTGATGATATCATTGAAAAAGGAAGAGTTAAGAAGGTTGATATTAAAGATCTTCGTGAAGAAGCTAGGGATGAAGGAATGACAGGTATTTCTACTAGGTTCATTATGAAGGCTATCGATGCAGCAATATCAGACTCAGACAAGAATATGGTAACTCCTATCTCAATTAGAGATGCCTTGATTAAGCAAGTTAAAGATCAAATAGTTAACGAAGAAGCCAGAGAAAGATATTTGCAATACCTTCAAAAAGATCTTCACGAAGAATACCTAAGAATTCTGGAAAAGGAAATTACAAAAGCTTTTGTTTCTGCTTATGAAGAACAAGCTGAATCTCTTTTTGACAATTACCTTGATCATGCTGAAGCTTATGTCAATAAGACAAACGTTAAAGATCGAGTGACAAGAGAAGAGATGGAACCTGATGAAAAATTCATGGCATCCATTGAAGAGAATATCGGTATCACAGGATCTTCTAGAGATGGATTTAGAGCAGATGTAACTTCTTATATGTTTTCCCTCATGAGATCAGAAAAGAAGATTGACTGGAAAGCATATGGACCGCTTAAAGAAGCTATTGAAAATAAGCTTATGGCATCGGTTAAAGATCTTTCCAGAATTGTGACTAAGTCCAAAAGCAGAGATAAGAAGCAACAAGGAAAATACAATGAGATGGTAAAAACCTTGATTGATGACTACGGTTACAACGAAGACTCTGCTGAAGAAATTATTAAGTTTGCATCAAATAACTTGTGGAGAGATAGCTAAGTTAAATTTATTTCCTTGTTGTGTTATAATGGCTTATGCCTTACACAAAATCAATAAATAAAAACTGCTTTAATCACTCGCTTAATAGCTTTGTAGAAAAAATTAAAAAAGCTTGTCTAAGCAAAGATTCCAACTCTGTTTACTTCGCAGGTGATGGTACACCTATCATATCAAAATACTCCTTAAATACTGTTAGAATGCTCCCTGTTGACTCTAGGGAGGAAAATATTTTCAAACAAATAATCGTTGAATTTTTACTGAAAAGCGAAAATTTATCTGGCTTCTCTTCCGACATTTTTCTATCTTACTTTTTAGATTTGTTATCTCTCTCTAAAGACGAGAGTTTTAATAGTAGTAAAAATACTGAAAAAATAAAAGCTGAGATAAACAAATCTCTTTCAAAACCTATGCTCGGCGATTTAGAAAGTTTTCTTGATAGGAATTTTGAAAGCTTGTATAGCAAAGCAGTTTTTGAAGCTTTGAAATCTTTTGGTTTAAACGGAAGAATAGAGATTAAAAGAAAAAACTGTGATAAGGTAATTGTTGAAACTTCTAGAGGTTTTAGTTTTAAATGTCTTCCTGATGAGAACTTACTTTATTTTTCAAAAGGAAAATACGATAGAGAAAATGTAAAAGCATTTGTAATCGATGGAATTATCGAAAAAGTTTCTGAGCTTGACCGGATATTAAATTATGCTGCAAGTACAAAGCAATCGATTGCAATATTTTGTAGAGGATATACAGAAGAAGTTTTGTCAACAATTATGACAAATAACATGAGAGGAACTATCGATGTGCTTCTCTTAGCTTCAAAGATTGATGAAAATTCAGCAAATGATCTTTCTGATATTTGTGTCTGTACAGGATCAAAATTTTGTTCAGTATTTTCAGGTGAGCTAATTACATCAATTGACCCAGAAGAAGACTATGGATTAGTTGATAGAATGATTGCTACACCAGAAAAAGTTACAATCATAAATGAGAAAACTAAAACAAGCGTTAAAAAGAGAATAGCGGAATTAATTAAAAATAATTACGATAATATAAACTTAGACTACTACAAAAATAGAATCAAAAACCTTTCAGGTCACACATGCACAATATATGTCCCTGAAAAAGATGAGCAAAAGAATGTTTTTATGACTTCTAATTTTGATGCTACTCTAAGGTCTGCTAAGTCTGTTATTTCAAAAGGATTAGTTATTCCTTCTAGCATTGTAGCTTTTAATGACATTAAGTTTCCTTCAATGATTGAAGTCAACAACAATATTCCTGCTGAAAGTTTTTTTGTGGGTGTTGAGATGGGAAATAAATGTTTTGAAAAAATTAAATCAATTGAAAAATTAATTACTATCGATCAATAGTTTACATTATCTAAAGATAAATTTAAGATTAAATGTAAGTAGGAGTAAGTCATGAGCTTAGAATCAGATATTTCTTACAGCGTAAAGTCGCTTGTAGACACTATTAAGGCAACTGTTAATTCAAATCTTAGAAAAGCAGTTCAAAATGGTCAATTAACTCTTGAGCAAGAAAAAATTGAAGGTGTTTCTCTTCTTGTTCAAAACTCTATCGACCAGGCTTTTATTGAAGGTACAGATCTTTTAACAAATACGCTAAGAGCATACTCAAAAAATAAGTAATGGATGGTTTCAAGCACTTAGTGCAATGTCACTGTATATTACCTCAGTATAGAGATAGAAAAGATCCGGTCTTTCATAAGTTTGTTGTATTCTCAGAAATAGATGAGAATGATCAGGTAAAACCTAAGAATGCCCAGTGTAATAATTGTGGAGTGATCCACAAAGTATTTGATATCTGTAAAAGTGAAATAGTACACAGCAAAGAGGAAATGAAAACTCTTATAAGTAAAAAAGATATCCAGCTAATGTTACCCAATAAACTCTCTGAAATTCTTGATGCTTATAATGTTGATATCGCAACCTGGGAACAAGCTAAGTTTATTATCAAGAATAAAAAGTGGGGTAGTCACATTCTTCTAAATAGAGATGAAACAGACTACGAAGAAACAGGAAAGATACTAAAGATCATTGATAGTAATGAATTCATAGTTGATTTGGAGTCAACTCAAAAATATATTGGAGACTTTGAAGATGAGTGAAGTTAAAAAATACGGTGAAACAGAAACTGAAAAATGGGCGATTTCTCTTTCTAAATCAAGAGATATTGTCAAAGAAATTATGGACTTTGGTGTGTCGCAAGATCAAATTCACCAAATTATAAATCTTTTATCTCTAGAGCTGGAAAATCCTGAACATATGAAGGCATATGTAAATGTCTATAAAAATGTCAGAGACAACAAGGTAGAAGGCTCAGAAAATACAACAAAATTAATACTAGATAGCTAATTCTTCTTTACTGAAATATTTACTCTTGATTGGTGTGATTTAAATGAGAGTAAATAGAATTCTAAATGAAAAAATTTGGGACACAGTCTGTGATGATCCTGACTGTGAAGTATTTTCTGTCGAAATTAAACCTGAAGTTAGAAAAGCTCTTTTAAAGATTGCCTATGAATTCATTCAATCTTTAGATGTAAAAACTCCTATTGTTGACATAATTTTTACAGGATCAATGGCTAACTACAACTACACTGATCAAAGTGATATTGATCTTCATATTCTTTATGACTTTGACGAGGTAAATCCTGATCAAGATCTAGTAAAGCAGTTTATGGATGCGAAGAGAAGAATATGGAATTCAAATCATGATTTAAAAGTGTATGGTCATGATGTAGAGCTTTATCCGCAGGATTCAAAAGAGCCGCACCATTCAACAGGAATATTCTCAGTACTTAAAAATAAGTGGGTTTTAATGCCTTTACGAACAGACCCTGTTATTGACGAAGAAAATGTTTCTAAAAAGACTGATGATTTAATGGATAGAATTGACAGCTTGGTCAAAATACAAAATAAAATTGACGGTCTTAAAAAAATAAAAGACAAGATAATGAAAATGAGAAAGTCTGGTCTTGAAAGAGAAGGTGAGTTTTCTGAAGAAAATCTTGTATTTAAAAATCTTAGAAACTCAGGGTACATCGGAAAATTAAACGATATTATAAAAGATGAATATGATGATTCACTAAGTCTAATTTAGATTTGAAAGGAAATTAAGATGAGCAATCAAATTATTGATAAGTGGGAAGAGCTTAAAGTTCTTGTAGAATCTCTTGAGCTTGACGTGCATAAGAATGCTAGAGGTAATAAAAGTGCAGGAACCCGTGCCAGAAAAGGTCTAAGGTTGTTGAAGACTGCAGCTAGCGATCTTGTAAAAGTATCTTTAGAAACAAATAAAGAATAAACTTTGATGGGGCCGACACGGTTTCGACGTGGTCGGATATTAAGGTGATGCAAGTCCTGGAGGTGCCTGGCCAGGTAAAAAGGCACAAAATAATAATCGCAAACGACGATTTTGAAACATACGCACTCGCTGCTTAATAACCAGTAGATGCGTGAGGCGGCAACAGCCAATAAACAGAAAGTTGCTTGAGATAAGGTTTGCTCGCTCCTTCTAAAAGAGGGCATATTTTTGAGATGCGCTTGCTGGAGCCAAAAACCAGCTAAACTTGTAAATGAATCCCTATAATTGAAAATTGCGGACGCGGGTTCGATTCCCGCCGGCTCCACCATTGTATTTTATTAGAAGGGAATAATTATTTTAGGTCGTTCTTTATCTTTTTAAAGATATTTTTTTCGATCTGGCAAATTCTCATTCTTGTGAGGTTGAAAATGTCGCCTACTTCTTGCAAAGTCCTAGGTCCTGACTTAGCCGCTAGTAAGACACAATTATTTTCATTTTTGCAGTCTATCCAATTCTTGCACTCTTGCTTTGCGCAAGGTTTTTCCATAAGATCGTGTGCTTCAAAGCAATTTATTTTTTCTTTATTCATATTTTTATGTTAGGAAGTCATTTTGAAAAAAACATTTGTTTTAGATACCAACGTTTTACTTTATGATTCCGAAAGTATTTTTTCCTTCGATGATAATAATATTGTGATTCCTCTAATTGTTTTAGAAGAATTAGATCAAAAAAAGAACAGACAAGATGAAATTGGGAAAAATTCTAGAAAATCTTCCAGATATCTTGATGAGCTTAGAGATCAAGGGAGTTTGCAAAAAGGAGTCAAATTAAAGTCAGGAGGAATAATCAAGGTACTTTCTAAAGATCAAATAGAGGGTTTTGATAATGTTCTTTTGTCTGATATGGACGAATCTAAGCCTGATAGTATTATTATTGCTACAGCATACAGTTTGCAAAAAAATGAAAAAGATCCCGTAATACTTGTAACGAAAGACATAAATGTAAGAGTAACTTGTGATGTTTTAGGCGTACAGTGTGAAGATTATAGAAAACATAGAGTGGTTTCTGATGCAGAAACACTATACTCAGGTGTTCAAAGAATAGAAGTCTCACAGGAGATAGTTAATAAGTTTTACACAACAAGAAAATTAGAAATTGATGATACTTTTAAAGATCATGAACTATATCCTAATCAATTCCTGGTATTGAAGGACAACAATTCAGGTCAGCAGTCAATAATATCCAGATTTAAAAATTGGAACCAACCTCTAACGCCTTTAATTGAAACAAAGCAAACATGGGGATTAATTCCAAGAAACAAAGAGCAAAAATTTGCGCTTGACATTCTTTTTGATGATTCAATAAAGCTTGTTACTCTGGTTGGAAAAGCCGGAACAGGAAAGACGCTGTTAGCAATCTCTTCAGCACTTCAACAAACTCTTGAACCTACCAATAAGTTGTATAAAAAAGTTGTTATATCTCGCCCTGTTCAACCTGTTGGAAAAGATATAGGATTCCTACCTGGGACTCTTGAAGAAAAAATGGATCCTTGGATCGCACCTATTAAGGATAATTTAAAGTTCTTGTTTAGCAACGACTCTTTTACGATGGACATGTACATTGAAAGAGGTGAGATAGAGATTGAAGCAATAACTTTTATTAGAGGGCGTTCAATTGCTGATGCAATTATTATTATTGATGAAGCCCAAAATCTCACAACTCATGAACTAAAGACTATTATTACACGTGTCGGTGAGAACACAAAAATTATATTGACTGGTGACATAGATCAAATTGATAATACATACGTTGATTCTGTCTCTAACGGATTGACTTATGCAATTGAAAAGTTTAAAGATTATCCTATAGCTGCTCATATTACACTTTTAAAGGGAGAAAGATCCGAGCTTGCAACCCTAGGTGCAAAAATTCTTTAATATTATAAATGCTCCGATAATTATTATCGGGAGTGTGTAAAATGGGATCTACTAAGTTTACCAGAAGAGATCTGAACAGATTTAAAAAAGTGTATCCATATACACCAAGAAGAAAAGTAATCAGATCAGTATCAGATAATGGATTTACTATCGAAGAAGGTACAATTACTTTCACTGATGCATCTTCTGGATCATATACTTTTTTAGAAACATATTCTTCTGCGCCAAATGTTGTTGTGACAGCTTACGATTCAGCTGGAAATGACCTTGTAGGTGTAGCTTTGAATATCACTGCCATAACAACAACAAGCGTAACAGTTGAGTCTACAGCCAACTTTACAGGAACTGTAAATGTTCAAATACTGCAAGTAGGAGAATAAGTTGCCGCTTTCAGGAAAAGTAATAGAAGAAGGAACAATAACACTTTCAGGTGCTTCATCAGGTGCTCATAGCTTTTCTGCATCTTTTTCTACGACACCAAATGTAATATTGTCTGTTAATAATACAGGGGGAGGATTTGCAGTTACTGCTGTGGTTTCCTCTGTTTCAACAACTTCTTTTTCAATAGAGACTTCTGCCAGCATGACAGGAGAAATTCAATTTAGAGCGGTCGGGAGCTAAAAATGGCAATTCCTTTTAGATCAAATGCGATATCTGGTTCTTTAACGCATTTAGTTGATGGCACTTCTTATCTTGTTGAGGGTGCCAATATTACAATCACGTCCCAGTCTAACGGGCAAGTTTCGATCGCATCATCCGGTGGTGGCGGAACTCCTGCAGGCTCAGATAGAGAAATACAGTTTAATGATGGTGGATCCTTTGGGGCTTCTGCAAATCTAGCTTTTGATAGCAATAGTCTTCTAAAATTATCAGGATCACTTCATATCTCTTCTTCAGTTGAAGGAGACGATAATCCACTCTTACGAATCGACCATGAAAATGCAACTGGGACCAAACCAATATTTTTTGTGTCAGGCAGTGGTGTGGTTGCTATTGGAACTGACAGTCCAAGAACTGATTCCGCGGATACAAATAGACTACACATCTTAGCCGAAGGCGGTGCCGATCAAGGGGTGGACCCAGCACTTAATTCTGCTCTGGTTATAGAAAACAACGATCACGTTGCTCTAAACTTCATTACCCCAAACATTAAATCAGGCTTGTTGATCTTTGGTGATTCAGACGAATCAAACAGGTCTTATTTTGGGTATGATCACGCCTCTGATCTTTATTCGTTTGATGCCTTGTATGGTCAAAGACTAATGACCATAAAGCGTGTGGGTGACTCTATCAACATGGGAGAGCGCGCTTCTAGCCATATGCTGACAAGCGAAGCCTCACTCCACATTTCTTCGTCCGCTGAGGGTACAGCACAGGGCGGTCCGGTGTTACTTAAGGTCGATCATGAAAACGCTTCAAATATCCTATTTGTAACAGGTTCAGGCCGAGTCGGCATTGGGACAAATGATCCACTGGCAGATCTAGATGTAAAAGACGATACAGATGCAACAGCTAGAATTGGTAGAGCTAACATTGGTGCAGTGGTTGGTGGCGTTTCTGACTACGCTTATTTCTCTCACAGAGACCACGCTTCTGTTAACAACTATGCTTTACAACAAAGATCCAATGGGACCACACTTCTTAACGCCCCGGCAGGGGGAGTTTTAAGTTTCAGAGTAGGAAATGTTTCTACTGCTATGATAATTGATGGTGGCAATAATAACAATATTGGTATTAACGGAACGCCAGCAGCCAGATTACATGTTCAGGCATCAGTGCCTGAGAAAGATGTTTTTCGTTGCGATGGAGATATAAATAACATTCTTTACGTTTCTGGTTCTGGTAAAGTCGGTATTGGAACAGGAACGCCAAGCGATAAATTTACGGTTTTCGGAAATACTTTAGATGATAGAGTCTTCTTCTTATCAGGTTCAGGTGGAGCTGGATCTGAAAACGAATCAAACTATGCAGACATCAACTTCTTCGTTTCAGGTTCACAAGGGTCTAAGAATTCTGCTTCCGTAAAAGGTACTGCGCTGTTCGGTGGTGACTTAGTTGTTTCTGGTACACTTCACGGTGGGTCACCTCTGAAGATAGGATCTATTCCAAAATACACAGTTGAAAGTATCGATCTAGGCGGATCAGCAGTTACTTCTGCTACAATTACTCCAACCACTCCTGTGATATTCTTAGACGCAGATTCTATCGGAGAATCAGGAGGCTTCTTTGTCATAACTTTAGCAACAACAGGATACACAGACGGCGAAACAGTTAAGTTTGTTGTTACAACAGACGTAAATGAAAATATTGTATTTGACACGTCAATATTGTCAGACCCCGTCAAGGCTTTTGGAATTCCATCAACGACGTTGGCTCAAACCAAAGGTGCATCTTTTGAACTTATATATGTTGCATCTGCATCAAAATGGGCAGTTCTTAACACTAATGGCCTAGCTTCTTTCTAGTCTAATTAAATTTCATATACTATTCTAAGCTTTCTTTATAAAATGGGAAAGACTTGGAGTGTGTATGTTTGATCAAAATATATTTAGCGTAAACACAGAAAAATTAGTTCCTGCATCTGCAAGGATTGTTTTTGTTTCTGACGCATTTGTTGAAGATTATGTAGGTGGTGCTGAGTTGACATCTCAGGCACTTATTGACGCTTCGCCTTTCGAAGTTTTTAAGATTCACGCAAAAGATGTGACTATGAAGACTCTAGAGTCTGGTCATCAAAAATATTGGATTTTTGGTAACTTCTCTTCTTTGGACTGGAAGCTAATCCCAGCCATTATCACAAATATGAAGTACTCTGTGCTTGAGTATGATTATAAATTTTGTAGATATCGATCACCTGAAAAGCATGAATCTATTGAAAAGCAAAAATGTAATTGTCATGAGGATCAGCAAGGAAAAGTAATATCAGCATTTTACCACGGTGCTAAGTCTCTCTGGTGGATGTCTGAGAAGCAGATGGGACTATATCACAGTAAGTTTCCTTTTTTGAGCCAGGGAAGAAATACTGTTCTCTCATCAGTCTTTGACGAAAACTTCTTTTCTCATATTAAGTCGCTGAGAGAGAAGTATCAAGATACTGACAGAAAAGGTTGGATTGTTTTAGGGTCTACTTCCTGGATTAAAGGATATGATGAAGCTGTAAAATGGTGTGAAGAAAACAATAAGGACCACGAAGTTGTTTGGAACGTACCTTACTTTGATCTCTTGGAAAAACTAGCAAAGTCTGAAGGTCTTGTATTCCTTCCTAATGGTGCAGATACATGTCCGAGACTTGTTATTGAGGCAAAACTACTAGGTTGTGAGCTTGAACTAAATGAAAATGTTCAGCACAAAGATGAGATCTGGTTTGATACAGATGATATGTTTGACACCGAAGCTTATCTTTACGCAGCTAGAGAAAACTTTTGGAACGGTATCAAGTCAGATATGGGATTTGATGCATCAATAAGCGGATACACTACTACACTGAACTGCATCAAAAGCGGCTATCCTTGGCGTGAGTCGATCACATCTCTTCTGGGATTCTGCGATGAGGTTTGCATAGCCGATGGAGGATCAACGGACGGAACATGGGAAGAACTTCAGAACTGGGCAGAAAAAGAAGAAAAACTGGTAATATACCGAAATGAAATTGATTTAGAAGATCCTAGGTTTGCGGTAAAATCCGATGGCTTATTAAAAGCTCTTGCTAGAAGTATGTGCACAAAAGAGTTTTGTTGGCAAATGGATGCCGACGAGATCGTTCATGAAGACGATTATGAAAAAGTTAAAAGTCTTTGTGTTCAATTTCAAAATGGATTAGATCTATTAGCGATGCCTGTAATTGAGTATTGGGGCGGCCCAGAAAAAGTAAGAGTTGATATTAATCCCTGGAAGTGGAGAATTAGTAGAAACAAGTCGCACATTACTCATGGTCCTCCTGCGCACCTAAGAAGATATGATGAAAACGGTGAGCTTTACTGTGCAAAAGGAACTGATAGTTGTGATTATATTAGAAATGATAGCTATCAGCCGATCCAGTTTGGAACATTTTATACAGACGATGTTCATAGGTGTCGAATGGCTGCTATGGAAGGAAACGAACATGCAATATCTCAATATCAAGCATGGTTTAATCACATAACTGATATGCTTCCTTCTGTTCACCACTTTTCATGGTGGGACATGGAAAGAAAAATTAAAAACACAAGAGATCATTGGTCAAAGTTTTGGGGATCAATGTACAATGAATCAATTGATGATACACCTGAAAACAACAAGATGTTTGATGTTGCGTGGACTGATGTTTCTGAGGATATGATTAAAGAGAGAGCTGAAGAGCTAACTGAAAAACTTGGCGGATGGATTTGGCACCAAAAATGGGACGGAGAAACTATTACTCCTCACGTTAAGCTCAATAAGCAAATTCCTGCTGTTATGAAAAATTGGATAGAAAATTGAAAATAGTTTTTGTATCTCCGTGCTATAACGCAGAGAAAAATTTAAAAAACTTAATTGGATCTATAGCGTCACAGAATGATTCCAGATGGCATCATGTTATCATAGATGATATTTCATCGGATAATACATACGAAATAGCTCTGGAGTTAACCCAGAGTGATTCTAGGTTTACTGTGATTAAAAACACAGAGAAGAAATACGCACTTAGAAACATTATCGAAACTAGTAGAATGTTCCAGAACGATAATGCTGTTATTGCTACTGTTGACGGAGATGACTCTCTTTGTAATGAAAGCACTGTCAATAAAGTTTTACAGTGTTATACAGCAGGAAGCGATATCGTATGGACTGCACACAAATGGGACTTGAAAAATCTAAATATCTCAAAAGAAATGCCTGGAAATGTGAATCCTTACCAGTGGCCTTGGTGTTCTTCTCATTTAAGGACTTTTAGATCATCACTTTTAAAAGATATCTCTGATGAAAATTTTAAAGACTGGAATGGAGAGTGGTTTAAAAGAGGATATGATCAGGCGCTAATGCTGCCACTTCTATATAAAACACAAAAAAGATTCTATTTAAATGAAGTTTGCTACCAGTATAATATTGAGTCTGTGTCTATGACTTCTTCTGAAAGAATTAAAGCAGATCATTCTCAAATATCAACAGTGAATTTTGTAAGAGCAAGAGGCTTCATGAGTTGAAAATACTCTTCGATAATATAAATTTTCAATCAAATTCAGGACCGAATAGTTTTGGTCTAAAGCTTGCACTAGAACTTGAAAAATCAGGCAACTCAATCAATAAAAATGAAATACCTGATATTCAACTATCCTTTATACAAGCAACTAGAAAAGTAGCACCTCTTATCCAAAGATTAGATGGTATTTATTTTAATTCTGAGCAAGATTGGAAATCACAGAATGCACCTATTCAATCAACTTATGATCATGCAGATGGCGTAATTTTTCAATCTAAATTTAATAAAACACTTACTGAAAAATACTTTGGTAAAAAAGATAAAAATACTGTTATTCATAATGGAACTGATTTAGAAAAAATTAAATTAATTCCTGCAATAAGCAATCCGCTCTTGAATGATTTTGAAAATGTTTGGACATGTGCTTCTTCTTGGCGCCCACATAAGAGACTGTCTGAAAATGTCAGATATTTTCTTGAAAATGCTGGTGAAAAAGATTGTCTTGTTATTGCTGGGAATAATCCTGACTTTGAATTAAAACATGATAGAGTTTTCTATGCTGGTAATTTAGATTGGCCTCAATTAATCTCTCTTTATAAGAGGTCTAAATACTTTCTTCATCTTGCGCTTTTAGACCACTGCCCAAATGTTGTAGTTGATGCCAGAGCAGCAGGATGCAAAATTATATGTAGTTCATCAGGTGGAACAAAAGAGATTGCTGGAGATAATTCTGTGATCATAGAGGATATGGAATGGGACTATCTTCCATTCAAACTATATAATCCACCAAAACTAGACTTTTCTAAGAAAATCAAATATGAAACTTCTTGTTCAATTGATATCAAAGATGTTTCAAGTATGTATCTTAGTTTTTTTAATGAGGTTTTAAAATGAAGATTTTTGTACTTGCCCCGCAAGAAAATTGGATTTGTGATAGAATAGCAGCTGAGTGGAAAAAATACTGTAGCGATATAACTACTGATAATATTAAAGAAGCAGACGTAGTTTGGTTGCTAGCAGGATGGTGCTGGAATCATGTTCCCATGCATATCCTAAACGATAAAAAAGTTATTTTGACAGTTCATCATATAGTCCCTGATAAATTTGACAATTTAAAACTTAGAGAGTTTCAAGTAAGAGACCAATTTGTAAATGCATATCATGTTCCTAATGTTAAAACAGCGGAGTTTGTAAAGCAGCTTACAAACAAACCAATTTTTATTTCATCCTACTGGTATGATCCTGACTGCTGGTCACCTTTAGATAAATCAGAATGTAGAAATATTCTTAATCTCCCTGAAGAAAAATTTATAGTGGGTTCATTTCAAAGAGATACTGAAGGTGGAACAAAAAATCCTAAACTTGAAAAAGGGCCTGATCTTTTTTGTGACTATGTTGAGAAGCTAAATAAAGAAAAAAATATTCACGTTCTTCTAGGAGGCTGGAGAAGAGAGTATGTCATTGAAAGGCTTCAAAAGGCAGGTATACCTTTTTCTTTTTTTGAAAAAGTTCCTCTCGAGCAATTAAAGATTATGTATGGGGCCTGTGACTTATATGTAGTTGCTTCAAGGTTTGAAGGAGGTCCACAAGCCATACTTGAAGCCTCGGCAATGAAAGTTCCTATAATTTCTAGGGATGTCGGTATTGCCAATGTAATACTGGAGTCAAACTGTGTTATTGATATACCAAACGAGTCTTTTATTCCTGGCGAAGATAGTGTTGAAAAAAATTATCAAAATGTTCAAGATTACAGTATAGTCTTATATAAGAGCAACTATATCCAAATGTTTAAAAGGGTTCTAAAATGAAAAAAAGAGCATTAATTACAGGAATTAACGGAATGGATGGGTCTCATCTTGCTGATTTTTTGCTGGAGAAAGACTATGAAGTTTTTGGAATGGAAAGAAGATCATCTGTTAAGATCCGAACAAATACAAATCATTTAGAAGGAAAAATAGAGTTTTTAAACGGTGATCTAACTGATCAAAATTCTCTTTTTAGATGCTTAAAACTTTCAAATCCTGATGAAGTATATAATTTGGCGGCACAATCTTTTGTAGGAGAAAGCTGGAACACACCTGAACAAACGTCAGATGTAACTGCCCTAGGTGCCCTTCGAATGCTTGAAGCAATAAGAGAATTCGACACAAGTAAAAAAGTTAAATTTTATCAAGCAAGTAGTTCTGAGATGTTTGGAAGAATGGTTGAAAATCCTGCTAGAGAAACAACACCTTTTTATCCTAGAAGTCCTTATGGAGTTGCAAAATTATATGCTCACTGGATAACAAAGAACTATAGAGAATCTTATGGTATGTTCAATTGCTCTGGAATTTTATTTAATCACGAATCTGAGAGAAGAGGAATAGAATTTGTTACTAGAAAAATAACAGATGGAGTTTCAAAGATTCACTTAGGTCTAGCAGATCATATTTCCCTTGGCAATTTAGATGCAAAAAGAGACTGGGGCTATGCTCCTGACTATGTTGAAGTAATGTGGTTGATGCTACAAAATGAAAGTCCAGATGACTATGTTGTTTCGACAGGAGAGACGCACTCCATCAGAGACTTTTTAGATGTAGCATTTTCTCTTATAGGTGTTGATGATTGGTCCAACTACGTCAGACAAGATCCTAGATTTATGAGGCCTGCTGAAGTTGATGTCTTGAGAGGGGATTCCAAAAAAGCTAGAGAAGTTTTAAACTGGACACCAAAGACAACTTTTAAGGAATTGGTAAAAATCATGGTAGAAAATGATATCAAATTGAAAAAGTCCCAGCTAGGAATCTTTCAAGGAAGCGATCTTTAAAAAATCCGGAGTAAAGTTTTGAAGACAAAGATTTTAAGCAGTTGGTCAGGACATGACAGTTCATTTTGTATCTTAGAAGATGGTGTACCAACTATTCATGCAGAATTAGAGAGATACATAAGGGAAAAAGAGCCGGCAGGAGATTCTATTTCTTTTTTCAAAGAAGTTTGTCCAGATCAATTTAAGGATATAAAGTATTTTATATCATGTTTTCCCACTAAAAAAACTTTTGATCACAAAGAGTCCTTCTTAGAGATTAAAAACATTGTGGAAGGTAATGGTGGACAAATTGCATTCATGGGTCATCATGAAGCGCATGCTGCAAATGCTTTTTTCTCAAGTAATTTTGAGGATGCTGTTATTATTACAATTGACGGAGGTGGTGTCGAAAGCCAGGATGGATTTGCCACTGCAATGACAGTCTTTACGGGCAAAGGTAATAAGATCCAGAGGCATGTTACAACTCCACTTTCTCAAGTAAACATAGGTGGGCTTTGGACAAGAGCAACAAGATATATTTTTAATTTGCAGTCTGGTTGGCCAAGAGGTCATCAAGCAGGAACTGTTATGGCAATGGCAGCTATGGGAGACGCTGAAAGATTTAAGCAAGATTTTTTAAACATGCTTACAGTTGAATTACCGCTTGCCTCTATGAAACCTCCAACACAACCTGCAGGTGCTAATACTGGAAACGATCCTGATCATCCGTATCTTCATAAGTGGAGAATGATTGCAGATGAATCAGAGCAAAATAAGTTTGATCTTGCGGCCGGTCTTCAGGCGGCAACTGAAGATTATCTTAAGAATGCTTTTGATCAAATACTTTCTTCGTTTCCTAACCATAGAAATTTATGCCTATCAGGTGGCGTTGTCTTAAACTCTGTTTTTACAGGAAAGATTCTCGACTGGTACGCTGATAGAATTGATGGTATTTATGTTACACCGACTCCTCATGATGGAGGTTTAACAATTGGTGCAGCACAGTATCTTTGGCATCAAATTCTTGACAATCCTAGAATAGAATGGTCAGATCATTGCACACCTTATTTAGGTGAGCACTATAACGAAGAGCAAGTAAGATCTGATATTGAAAAATTTGCCAGCAAAGTAAGTGTTGAAAACTGCGGTATTGATACAATAGTAGACTTACTTGATGATCAAAAAATAATCTCAGTATTTTCTCAAGGCTCTGAGTCAGGTAGAAGAGCGCTAGGAAATAGAAGTATTTTGGCGGATCCAAGATCAAACAATATGAAGGATATGATTAATGAAAAGGTCAAGCATCGTCAATGGTTTAGACCTTTTGCACCTTCAATATTGGCTGAAGAGACATCAAGCTGGTTTGAAAAAGATGTTGAAAGTCCTTACATGAGTTTTGTTGTAAGATTTAAAGAAGAAGTTAAAGAAAAAGTTCCTGCTGTTGTGCATTTTGATGGAACTGCAAGACTTCAAACAGTAACAAGAAATAATAATGAAAAATATTATGATCTTCTAAAGGCTTGGCATAAAAAATCAGGAGTTCCTATACTATTAAATACTTCTTTTAATGACAGAGAGCCAATATGTGAGACTCCTGAGCATGCAATTGATTGCTTTCTAAGAACCAATATTGACTATTTGTACTTTTCTGATTTTGAAATTTTGCTATCTAAGAAGAATCTAGGTGAATAAAATGAAAATTTTAATAACTGGTGTAATGGGTGTTGTTGGATCTAAGCTAGAAGAGACTTTAAATAAAAACGGTCATGAAGTTTTTGGATTAGACTTGTTTCACACCAATAGAAATTATGGACATGGTTTAGGAACAACAAAGAATCAAAATTACTTTCGATGTGACATATCTGAATATAGACAACTTAGAGATATCGTCACATACTTCAATCCTGATTTAGTTTATAATTGTGCTGCTGAATTTGGCAGATGGAATGGTGAGCATTTTTATGAAAAAGTCTGGAAGTCAAATGCGATAGGAATGAAAAATATAATTAGGCTTCAAGAGGAAATGGGATTCAAATTAGTGCACTGTTCTTCTTCAGAAGTCTATGGCGACTATCAAGATGTCATGTATGAGGATGTTCTTAACAAAGTGCCAATTGACCAAATGAATGACTATGCAATGTCAAAAAGAGTCAATGAAATGCAAATTAAAAATTCTAGAATTATGAATAATACTGAAACTGTAACAGTGAGGATTTTTAATACTTACGGAGATGGGGAATGGTACCATCCTTTTAGAAGTGTTAATTGTCTTTTTACGTATAATCTTTTGCATGGAAAGCCGGTAACAGTATACACTGGGCATACAAGAACAAGTACTTATATTTACGACTGTGTAAATGCTCTTGCAGCCATTGCTGATAATTTCAAAGCAGGTGAAACTTATAATATTGCCAGCAAAACAAATCACACGATCGAGCACTTAGCTGATCTTATCTTAGAAGAAACAGGTGCCAATCCTAGTCTTGTCAATGTTGTTGATAGTCATGAAATTCTTACTACCAAAGACAAGTTTGTAGATGCGTCTAAAGCTGAAAAAGATTTAAAAATTAAAGAATCATACACGCTAGAAGAAGGTGTTAAAAGAACAGTTGCTTGGATGAAAGAGTACTATAGAATTGAATAACAAACCTCTTGTCGTGCACATTGTTGGTGCAAGACCTAATTTTGTTAAAGCTGCACCTGTTTTCCACGCTATTAAAAAACAAGATGTTTTAAACCAGGCAATAATTCACACAGGACAGCACTATAGTAAAAACCTCTCAGAATCCTTTTTTCAAGAGTTAGAAATACCAAAGCCTGATGTAAATCTAAACATAAGATCAGGTACACATGGTGAACAAACCGGTAGTGCAATCATAGAACTAGAAAAAGTCTTTGTTGATATAAAACCTGATTTTGTTTTAGTGTATGGTGATGTAAACTCAACTTTGGCAGCAACAATAGCTGCTGCAAAACTTCATATTCCAATTGGGCATGTTGAGTCAGGCCTTAGAAGTTTTGATAAAAAAATGCCTGAAGAGATTAATAGAGTTGCAGTCGACCATATGTGCGATTATAGATTTGTAACTGAACAGTCTGGTGTTAAAAATTTACAAAAAGAAGGCATAGACAAGAACACAGTATTTTTTGTAGGAAATACAATGATTGATTCATTAGTCAAACGTCTACCTTCTATTCCTAAGCTCAATAAAAAAGACTTTGTTTTAATGACTTTTCATAGACCTTCTAACGTTGATAATCCTGCAGGGCTAGAAAACATTTATGAAATATGCAAAAGAATAAGCTCTAATATTATTTTTCCTGTTCATCCGAGAACTAAAAATAGTTTTAAAAAGTTTGGTTTATACGATCTTCTAATTTCTATTGAAAATTTAGAAATAGTTGAACCTATGCCATATGATACTTTTCTTTCTCATATGAAAAATGCTAAGGCTGTAATAACAGATTCAGGCGGAATTCAAGAGGAGACTACATTTCTAGGTGTTCCGTGTTTGACAATGAGAAAAAATACTGAAAGACCATCAACTATTACAGTAGGATCAAACGTACTAGTAGAAGATATTGAACAAATTGTATCTTGCATGAATAAGATAAATAGAGCTGAATTTAAATCCTGTATGATTCCTGAATTGTGGGATGGTAATTCTGGTAAAAGGATTGCAAAAATACTGTCAGATATTTTATTGAGAAAATAATGAAAAAAGTTACATTTGGATTTGTGAATTGTAATCGACTTTTCTATTTAAAAAGTTGTGTTGAAAGTTTGTTGCATTCGACAGAAGATTATGACAACAAAGAGATAATAGTAGTTGATAATGCGAGTATTGAGTCTGGAACAGACGAGTATTTGGAAGATCTAAGAAATCGAGGATATCATGTTTATAAAACTAAGGAAAGAGACCCTAGTAACGAATATGCAAGAGCTTTAAATTATATTGCAGAGAATGCGACAGGTGATTATGTTTTCCCGATCGCTGCTGATTTGCAGTTTATTGTTAAAGGTGAATGGCTAAAAGAGTATGTAGACATATATGAGAGCTTAGGGTCTGGCTTTGTTGGATGCATCGCTTTTGACGCTCAAAGATCAATAAGAAATAAAGAAAGTAAATTTGGAAATCAGCTAGGTGCAGGAAAAATAAAATTTTCCTTTGATTACGGCCGCCCACCAATTTTCGGTGCCGCAAATTGCATGATATCTAAAGATAATTTATTGAGAATATATCCGTGGGACTGTGATAATATTTCACATGAAGGCGGAGGTGATTCTGAATCTAAAATGCTTGTAAAAATTAGATCCATGAAATCAAATTTTATGCACAGATGGAATTCACTAATCCCAACGATACCTGCTTCTGCCGTAATTTATACTGATAAAAGAGGCACAAATGCACGTGTTAGACACAATAAAAGATTTGGTGACTATTGGCCACCTAAGGAAGATGAATTCAGATATTATGAGATGATGAGTGTTGATCAAGCACTTAAACTAAGATCTGATGAAAACTATCCTCTATCAATTGAAGAAATGGTTAAAGGGGTTGGTTTTGAAGTCCCCAAAGACAGTCAAGGAAACTGGCTGAAGAATCCAATAAGGCCTGAAGATGCCGATGAAAAAGACTTTGAAGTAATTGAGTAATAAAATGTGTAATGAACAAAATTTTAATGATGAGTTCGACGCAGTTAATAAAATTGAAAAAAGTTCCAATAGCTGGAATGAATATAGATCAGACCATAAAAACTATGTTTTAAAAGAGACTTTTTTTAAAGATCTTAATGCTACCAGGAACGTATATTTTTTAAATGAGGATCAAAGATCATACGAACTATTGCAGTGCTCCAGAGGTATAACTGTAGGGGATGAATGTGAAAGCTTCGAACAGCTTTGTACAAAAGTTCAAAAAGAATCAAAAGTAATTCCTGAAAGTGAACTTGTAAGAATCCAGGAGTTGACAAAAATTTTTGGTGATAACATTACAAAGCTTAATGGTTTCTGTGAGCTTGGATTTCGTGTTCCGAAGCTTTTGAACTATTATCTGCAGAAAGGCTTTAATTTTGCCAGAGGCTTCGATGTCGTTGGATTAAACGTTATGGTTGCAAATCAATTAGGATTTGAGACTCACAAATATGATTTCAATGAACCAGACAAAGACTTAAAAATTGAAAATGCAGGATTAATTGTATCTTATCACATGCTGGAACATGTTTCAAGACCTGATATTGCTATAAAAAAAATATATGAATCTATGAGCGAAGGTGCGTTTTTTCATGTGGAAGTTCCAGCGGAACCAGGTTTGCCTAGGTTAAAGTATGGGCATCTTTTTCCATTTGAGCCCCGTGATCTTGGCACTTTTTTAATGAGTGCAGGATTTGAGATTGTTAATGTGTCTAATCTAACGCATAAAGACGGACCGCATATTGAGAGATATCTCGTAAGAAAAGCTTGAGCGTAAAATGAAAATTTACATAAATAGAAAACCTGTCGAAGGACCTTGGGGCGGCGGAAATAAAACTGTAAATGCATTAACAAAACAGCTAATCAGCTTAGGGCACGAAGTTTATTTTGAACTAAATCAAAATAACTTTGATATAATTTTTTGCTTTGATCCCCGACCTAATCATGAAGGTGTTTGGTACCAGCATCTTTTAAACTACAAGAACCAGTTTGGGGCAAAAATAATTCAAAGAGTCGGAGACCTAGGTACTCATGGAAAGCCTGAGCTTTTTTCTCTTGTTAGCCAGACATTAAATTATTCTGATCATTTTATATTTCCAAGTCTTTGGGCAAAAAACCTATCAGGAATCCAAACTGAAAATTATTCTGTAATAAGAAATAGACCTAAGAAAATTTTTAATGAATACAAAAAAAATGACGTCTATATTAGTGATAAACCTAAAGTTGTAACTCATCACTGGTCAAACAGTCCGAAAAAAGGTTTTGACACGTATAAGTTTATTGATAAATTTCTTTCTGATAAGATCGATTTTACTTATATCGGAAGAGTTCCTGATGGCTTTAAATTTGAAAATTCAAACTATATTCCGCCTACTGATGATAAAAATATCTGCAATATTCTTTCTAAAAATGAAGTTTATTTAACTGCCTCTAAAGAAGAGGCAGGTGCAAATCATGTTTTGGAAGCAATGGCTGTAGGTCTTCCTGTAATTTATCATTTCGAAGGTGGAAGTATTAATGAGTATGTAAGTGAAAGAGGTATCTCTTTCGAAAATAACGAACAGCTGATATCCACAGTGAATTTGATGTGTAAAAACTTTGAAAAATATAAAAATAATTGCTTAAAATTTAATGAGACAATAAGCGAAACAATTGAAGAATACTGTGAAATAATATGTCAAATTTAATTAATATTTCTATAGATGATATTTCACCGCACCCAATGTCATCTTTGAACGTCTTGAATAATTTTAGAGAAGTAATAGAAATATTTCCTGAAATAAAGATTTCTCTTTTTGTTCCAGTTGCCTACTGGAGAACCATGAGAAGAGAAGTTGCAACAACAATTCCGTTAGAAATAGATAAGTTTCCAGAATTTTGTAATGCACTAAAAAGTCTTGGTAGTAAAAATTTTGAATTATGCTACCACGGTTATTATCATGGGATTCCAGGAAAATCTGACAATGATGAAATGAAAAATCTATCTTATGAGCAAATGCTATCTCTAATCAATGCTATGAGAGAAAAAGTAAGTGCTGCTGGTCTAAGTGATCATTTCAAGGAGATAATAAGGCCTCCTGCATGGAGAATGTCACCTGATGCGATAAGAGCAGCAAAAGATTCTGACGTTCAAATATTAGCATTGTCATCACAAAAATATACTGATGGCTCTCTTGATTATGGCGGAGAAGATAAAAAGTTTGGCAAAGTAGTTTACTACACATCTGCTCCCCCGGGAGAAGAATTAAAGCTTGTTGAGAAAACAGAGATAGTCTATCACGCATGTGAATGGGATAAAAACTACTTCAGTAAAAGTATGGCTAAAGACCTCATCGATTTTCTGGTAAAGCATCAAGGAGACTACGAATTTTCTTTCATGAAAGGAATGTTGTAGTGGGAAAATCAGATCCATATGTTGCAAGTGCTTATCGAACAGTTCTAGAGAACCTAAACTACCAGAGTGTTGCGTTCTTAGGATTTTCAGGACCAAACTTTCTTACGCAAATGATTAATTCTGAAACCAAAGATTTTTATGACCTACAACTTGGAAACTGGAACATCAACGAAGAATGGAACATCGATAAAAAATATGATTTAGTAGTTTGTACTCGCTGTCCATACTTTTCAAAAGATGTTTCATCATTTTTTTCTAACATAAATTCTATCTTAAAAGAAGGTGGAAGCTTTTTGGTAGACTGGGGCTTGGGAGATCACTGGAGATTTGACAACTATAAAATCGGTTGGATAAAAGACGGTGAGCAAGAGTTTGCTTATCAAGATAATAATTTTTTGTGGTCGACTGTATGGGATGATTCTTTTTTAAACAATCAAGAATTTGTTAAGTTTTCAAACTGGGTAAAGAAATTTGGTTATAGTGATGTTAAGTCTTCAATTTTTAAAGAAGTACCTGAAGTTTTTCAATTGAGGCAATTAACTAATTTTAATTTAAAGGTTTGTCTTTTATCTTTGTGGGAAGATGCGCCACAATTGTATATCATTCTAAAAGGTGAGAAATCCTAGAATTAGTTTATTATGAATTTCATTGTTACAGAGATGACTTTTTTAAAGTATTTTTATCCAATGATTATTGAGTGTATCAAAAGAGGAATAATACCTAGAATACACTTAAGAAAAAATGGCAAATATAACAATCCATGCTCACCTCAAGCTATTAGATGTCTTTCTAATATTTTTAGAGACTACATAGACGATGTTGAAGTAAGAGTCATTGATGAAAAAATAGATAATGACCTTCCGGTGGTCACTGTTGAAGGATGCGGCATTCAGCATGCAAATGAAAATTCTTCAAAATACGCCTTGATATACCAAACAGACTTTGTATCGCTAATGGAAAGTTATCAAGATTCTTGTACAAATATATTTTTTACATCAAAAAAATATGCAGAGCATTATGATTGTATCAATGATAAAAACGTGTATTTAGGAACGCCTAAGTTTGACATACTTCCTTCAAAAAACGATGTAATCAAAAAGTTCGGATTAGATGAAAATCAAAAATATGCTTTTGTTTTGTATCCCAGGAAAAGAGATCTAAATTCACATAAGTTGAGAAAGATATATGAGGGAATTCGAGATGCAGGATACAAAATAATAGTTAAAACTAGAGGTAAAGATCCTGTTCAAAATTCTTTTGAAAGAGGTGATCTATACTTAGAAGACGGTGAGTGGTATCCTCATCCTTCTCTAGAGGCACTTATAGTATCAGATGTACTAATAAACTTTGATTCTACCGGAATTGAAGAAGCTGTTTATTTGAATACACCTGTTTTAAATTTTAAGTCTAAGCCATTTACCCCTATGATTCCATTCTTATATGAGTATGATTACTGCATTGACATCCCAAAAGATATCGATCTTGAAGAAGTAAGAAAGACAACTTTTGATTCAATTAATCAACTTGTTGAGAAAGATCACAAAGCTAGTTTTGAAAAGTCGCAGATGGAAAATCTTTATGCTCCTTCACCTGTTTCTCATAAGATATTGGACTTTATTTTAAAAAACTAAAAATAGCAAAGTATGTTTCTATAGGATAGTAATGAGAATCGTACTTTTAACAACAGACACAGATCATCATCGATATTTTATTAATAAGTGCATCTTGGAAACGAATGCAGACATAAGTGTATTGTACGAAACAAGGACTCTAAAAAAACCATATGAGACAGGTCCTTTCTTTGAAGACGAAGAAAGAGAATTTAATAAAAATTTTTTTAATGATTTAACTTCCAAACCACTTGAGAAAGAGAGTTTTACTTGCTCATCTTCCAATAGTTCTAAAGCTATAAGGTGGTTAAAAAGTATGGATCCTGATCTCGGAATAGTGTTTGGTACTGGAAAAATATATCCAGAGGTTTTTAATATACCCAAGCTAGGAATGATTAATATACATCGAGGAATAATACAAGAGTATAGAGGATTAGACTCCGACTTATGGGCAATCTTAAACCGAGACTTCGACAATATTGGCGTCACTATTCATAAAATAGATGAAAATCTTGATACTGGTGATGTTCTTTTTGAAAGTGCAATTGACGTAAACGATTGCCGAGAAATATATCACATCAAATATCACACAACGGTATCTGCTGTGAGATTTATCACAAGAGTAATAAATCAGCTTGATAAAAGTGATCATTTTTTTCTCAGTACAAGAAAGCAAAAAACTTTTGGAAAATACTATAGTGCAATGCCCATAGAGAAAAAAATAGAAGCTAAGAATATTTTTGATGATTTTAAAGGACGCTAATAATGGCAACTCTTAACATTCTTCTTTATCACGGTGTGACATCTGCTCGAAGCAAGGGAATTGAAAATTTTTCTGGAAAGCACGTCCTTGCAAAAGAATTTAAACGTCAGATGGAATATCTTGCTAGACATCAAAATGTAGTCTCTTTGAGAGAGGGAGTAAGGCTACTTAACGAAGAAAGAAGCGATGAAAAAGACTATGTTTGCGTAACTTTTGATGACACATATCAAAATATGTACACAGACGCTTTTCCAATATTAAAAGAATCACAAGTTCCAGCAACATTTTTTATTAGCACTGGCTTTATTAATACTAAAAAAATGTTTTGGACTGACAAAGTTGAGAACATCCTTAATAAGTCAGAAGTAGGAAGTTACGAATTAGTTACAGAAAAATATTCGGATAATATTGTCATTACAAAAGAAAAAGAAAGCCAGGATAAGATTGACGCTATTAGAAGATTCAAAAAGTACGTTAAGACTTTTTGTACACCAAAACAAAGAGATGAGCTAATTAGAGAATTAGCTAATTGTATGAACGTACTCAATTATGATAGCACAGATGACGTAGATAACTACACAAATCTATCGGACTCTCAAATTAGGGAAATATCGGATAATGATCTCTTTGATATTGGGGGTCATTCTGTTAATCATGAGATACTTTCTTTTTTAGGAGAAGAGGAACTCAAGAGCGAAATTGAAGAAAGTATCAAGACTCTTGAAGATATAACTTTAAAAAAAGTTGATCTGTATTCTTATCCCGAAGGCCAAGAAAATCATTACAATGACAAAGTGATTGAAATTCTAAAATCAAATGGAATTAAAATTTGCCCCTCTGCAATTCATGGGATAAATACAGGAAAAACATCTTCTTTTCATCTAAAAAGAGTAATGGTTGGTTTTGAAGGAATAGAATTTCCCTATGAACTCTAATAAAAGAAATACCTTGTGTGTTATTCTGGCAAGAGCAGGATCAAAAGGGATAAAAAAGAAAAATATAGTTGACTTTGGAGGTAAGCCTCTTGTCGCTTGGACAATAAGGGCAGCAATAGATTCAAAAAAATTTGAACATGTTGTTGTGTCAACAGATTCAGAACAAATAAGAGAAATTGCACTAAATGAAGGTGCCCAGGTTCCCTTCTTAAGAGATGAAAAACTCTCTGGAGATAACGTGCTCTCAGCAATAGCCTTAAAAGATGCTGTTAAAAAATCAGAAGACTATTTTGGCAAAAAGTATGATGTTATATGTGAGTTACAGGCTACATCTCCCTTAAGAGACGCTAACGATGTCGTAGAAGCAGTATCAAAATTTTATAAAAATCCGTCAGCTGATAGCCTATATTCAGTCTATGAATTAAATCACTTCCACCCAAAGAAAATAAAAAAGATTGACAGTAATGGGTTTTTAGAAGATTTATGTAGTCATTTTTCTGAATCAAAAATAGGAAGAAGACAAGATGCAAAAAGTCTTTATGTCAGAAACGGCGCAATATTCGTTATGAAAAGGGATGTTCTTTTTGAAAACAACGACCGTGTAGGTAAAAACTGTCTCGCTTACATTATGTCTGAGGAAAAGTCTTTGAATATCGATAGTTTGACTGATTTAGAAGTCGGGAAGGTACTCTTAAAATGTTCAAAGTAACAGTTGCTGTTTGCTGTTATAAGCAGGAAGAATGGCTGTTCAGATGTTTAAGGAGTCTAGCAGACCAAACACTCCCAAAATCAGAGTTTGAAGTGATAGTCTGCAATGATAATCCTGACGTAAAGATTGATGACATCGTTGATAAAGTACGTCCTTATCTAAACGTAAAAGTTCTTGATAATTCTACCAATTTAGGTCTTCCAGGTTCTTTGAATAGGATTATAAAGCACTCGCTAGGAAGATTTTTTGTAAGGGTTGATTGTGATGATTATGTTTCAAAGCATTTCTTGTCAATGTTAGCTGCTTATCTCGAAGTCAATCATGAATGTCAGGCCGTATACTGCGACTACTTAAAGGTTAATTTTCATGGAAAGAAAATTGGAAGATTTGATGCAAGCAAAGATTTTATAGCTTGCGGAATCATGATGGATTACGAAGCTCTATGCAGCATCAATGGATATAATGAAAATTTTAAAATGAGAGAAGGTCATGATTTAAATGTGAGATTTAAAGAAAATTTTAGAGTTGATCATTTAGCAGCACCTTTATATCGCTATAGAATTCATGATTCAAATAGGACTAAAAACAAAGAAGAAGTAAGTGTGTATAATGATATGCTGAAAAGCAAGAAGGAGAGTATTTAAAAATGAAAGACTTTACATTTATAAGTAAAAGCGGTGAAAAAGTAAGTTATAGCGATGTGCTAAGCGGAAAGTTTAGAGTAACTTGCATCGAAGACGAACAAGAAATTGTCAGAAATGGAGGGGTTACTTGGGAATATGATGGCTGGGCCGGTCACCATATGGGAAAAAATCACCTAACTCCTGAGTCTGAATATCTTTCTGATCCTAAAAAAGTTATTGGATCAAATGCTGCATTTCAAATCTATGATGCAAAATTTGGCCCGCTTAATGAAAATTCTAAAGTAATTGAATTTGGTTGCAATATGGCAAGAAATCTTCGAATTGCCAAAGAAAGATATAATTCTTATTCTGTAGGAATTGATATTAGTCCTTATGTCATCGACAGAAATAAGGAATACTTTGGTGACACAGGAGAATTTTATACAGCTAATTTTAGAGAAGGCGGCGCATTTCTAAAGAGATTTAAGGATAACGAATTTGACCTAGGAATCACCTGCGGATTTTTAATGCATTTGGCTTCTAATGAAAACAAAGAAGATCTGATTAAAGAGATAATCCGGGTTTCTAAGACATGTTGGTTCTCTGAACTAAGAAGTGACAACTATTTTTATACTGATCACAGCAAATCTTCTCAGGATGATGCAGCAACTGGAGAAGACCTTCGTCAATATGATGATCGAATAGAAATGTTTTCTGGTCCTGGTGAAAATCTACAGCCTAATGGACAAGCTTTGTACATGTTTAAGTGTGACCAGTAAAGTTTAATATTAGACATCGAGTATAATCAAATGAAAGTTAAGATTATTGCAGAAATTGGTTCTAATCATGCAGGAGACATGTCACTTGCAAAGGAAATGATATCTGCAGCACATGAATCAGGTGCTGATTATGCTAAGTTCCAGTCATGGAAGGAATCTAATTTAAAACCAGGTCCTTGGGATGAAAAACATAGTTTTTTTGGATTTGATACAAAAAGAGATTTCTATAAGTTTTCTGAAATTAACGATGAAAATCATTATGAACTTCTTGAATATTGCAATAAAATAGGAATTAATTTTCTTACAAGCTGCTTTTCCAATGACAGAATTGAATTTTTAAGTTCTCTTGGGCTAAAAACTATAAAGTTAGCCAGCATGGACTCAAGAAATCTTGATCTGTTGCAGTCTGTGTCTGATAACTTTGAAAATGTTATTGTTTCAACAGGTATGAGCAATAAAAAAGAAATACATAATTGTAAAGAATTTCTGGATCGTGTTTCAAAGAACTATGTTATGATGCACTGCGTTTCAATTTACCCTACACCTATGGATAAAGTCAATCTTAAAAAAATGCTTTATATTAAATCACTTATGAATGATGGTGACTGGGGAATAAGCGATCATACTATCGGAACATCTTTTCCTAAGTTGGCAGTATGTCATAATGCGAAGTGGATCGAGAAACACTTTACAATCGACCAGAATTTAGCAGGTCCTGACAATAAGTTTAGTATAACTCCCAATGATCTTTCTGAAATAAGATCATTTTGTAATGACTATGAAAAGATGTCATTTGACGATCAAAAAGAAGTGTATGACGAGGAATTAAAATTAAGACCCGTAGTAGAAGGTCGCTTTTTAGGAAATTTTTAAGAGGTATAAATGTATTCAATTGGTGTAATAGGAAATGGATTTGTAGGATCAGCAATCATTTCAGGATTCTCCTTACACGCTAAGGAAATAAAAATATATGATATCGATCCCCAGAGATCAACGCATACGTTTGAAGAAACAATAAGAAGATCAGATTTTGTTTTTGTATCTGTCCCGACCCCTATGTCAGGAGTATTAGGTGGAGAAATAGATCTTTCAATTCTTGAGTCTGTTTTTGAAAAAATTAATAGTACGAGAGGCTCTTCAAACCCAATCTTTATTCTAAAGTCGACCGTTGTTCCAGGTACCGTTGAAAGACTAATTGAACAATATCCAAAACTAAAGATTGTATTTAGCCCCGAGTTTTTAACTGAAAGAACTGCTAGATTAGACTTTATTAATGCTTCAAGAATAATTTTAGGCGGAACTAAAGCAAATTGCAACAAGGTTGAAACACTGTTCAGAGATCGATTTCCCTACATAAAGATAATAAAGACAGACCCAGCATCTGCACAATTTATTAAATACATGGCAAACTGCTTTTTTGCTGTTAAGGTTTCTTTTATGAATGAGATGCGTCAAGCATCCGATATTGTAGGATGTAACTGGGACGATGTAATGAATGGATTTGTATCAGATGGTCGAGTCGGAAATTCCCATCTTGATGTTCCAGGTCATGATGGTGACTTTGGTTACGGTGGAAAATGCTTTCCAAAAGACATCAATGCATTCATCTCTTTTTTTGAAGGAATTGGAATTAATCCTGAAATTATGAAAGCATCATGGAAGAAAAATCTTGAAGTTAGAAATAATCACGACTGGCTTAAGATTAAAGGTGCAACATCCAAAAATTCCAACTTCTCAGATGAGTTGGAAGTTGAAGACAAATAAAAGATTGATTTAATAATGCAAGATTTTCTAAAATTTAAATTCTCTAATGATCTACGGCCTGAAAATAGGATTCCTGAGCTTGAAAGAGTTTATCGTCAAGCAAAAGAACTAATTGAAATCGAAGACTTAGACAAAAATTCTCTTATTATTGATGCAGGATCAAGCTATGGTCATGTAATTAGAGCTATCGCTCCCACTGGATGTCAAGTCTATTCTTTTGAAGCACACCCTCTATTTTATGGCTTTCTTGTAAGAGACTATTCAGACTTGGAAAATGTTGTTCTTTCTAATAAAGCTGTATGGTGTGAAAACGAAGTAAGAAAGTTTTACTTCAAAGAATCACGTGAAGATCTAAACGGTGGTGCCACGCTAATGTCAGAAAAGTCTAATATTACTAACCCTGGCTTAGGGCAGGACGTTGAATGTTTTGATCTTTCTGAATTTATTTTAAATCTTGACAAAGATGTTGATGTACTAAAGATCGACATAGAGGGTGCTGAGTATGAAGTACTTAATAAACTATTTGATACAGGTGCCCACGAGAGAGTTAAGTCTATTTACCTTGAGGATCATGAGAGAAAAATGAGATCTTATAGGTACAAGAATTTGCAGCAAGAAGTTGTAAAAAAATTCTCAAGTGTTAATAAAGATTTGAATTGGTGGTAAATTGAGCTTATTTCCCACAGGCAAACCCCACATCTCTTTTTCTGAGCTATTTGCTTGGAAAGAGTGTCCATACAGACACAAGCTTCTTCATATTGACAAGCTTGGCTCTTTTGAGCCCTCACCTTTCTTAGGGTTTGGGACAGGAGTTCACGCTTCTTGCGAAGACTATATTGAAACCAAAAAATTAGATAAGTCGCTTGCTATGAAAGAAATAGATAGATATTGGGATGAGAATCAAGAAGCTATCAATGAGTATGTCGAAGCTAATGGTTGGTGCAAGTACGATCCGGGTCGGGAAGCTTGGAAGCAGATGGCCTCTGATATTCTCGAGGATGTACCCAGATTTTTAGATGAAACCTTCCTTGAATGGAAAGGTGTGAAAGCCGAAGAAGAGCTTTATGAATCAATCCAGAATGACGACATGTCCTTTAAAGGTTTTATCGATGCTGTTATAATTTGCAAGAACAAAAAGGGTCAAAATAGAATCTGGCTTTTGGACTGGAAAACTGCAGGATGGGGCTGGAGAAAAGAGAAAAAGCAAGACTTCAACTATCAGATGCAGCTGTTGCTGTATAAGCATTTTTGGTCTGAAAAACACAATATAAATCCAAAAGATGTAAAGATAGGTTTTGTCCTTTTAAAAAGAGACGGAAAAAACGGAAACAGATGTGAATTGGTAGAAGTTTCTGGTTCTGAGAAAAAGGTAGAAGAAGCTGTCAAGACAGTGAGATCTATGCTTAATACAGTTAGAAAAGGTTTTTTCCCAAAGAATTTTAGCGCATGTAAATGGTGTGAATTCAGAGGAACAGCGCACTGTTCTGGGTCTTAAAGCCCAATATTTTATTTAAAAATATAATTTTGTTATTATTGTCCTAGCAATGCTTTGACAGATACATTTTTGCGAGAAAAAATGGAAAAGAAAAAAATTCTACTTTTAAGCGACCACCTTTTAAGCACTTCTGGTGTGGGAGTCCAATCTAGATATCTGATGAACGGCTTAGTCGCCAAGGGCTGTTGGACAGTTCGACAGCTTGGAGCTGCAATGAAGCATGCCAATCACGAAGTTGTGCAACCTCACCCAGATATCGTCATTAAACCTGTTGATGGTTTTGGTAATCCGACAATGCTAAAGCAACTTTTAGCAACTGAAAAACCTGATGTTTTGTTTTTGTTTACTGATCCAAGATTCTTTATTTGGGTTTGGGAGATGGAAGATGAAATTCATCAGATTTGTCCTATAGTTTATTGGCATGTTTGGGACAATCATCCTTGGCCTGAATTTAACAGAGTCTTATATGAATCAACCGATTTAATTAATTGTCACTCACACTTAACTTATGAAATGGTATCTGAGAGATTTCCAGAAAAAACTAATTTTATTCCGCATGCATTGCCGCAGGATGTCTTCTATCCGCTTTCTGAAGAAGAAGCAAGGAAGCAAAAGATTTCTTTGTTGGGAGAATCCAGAGAAGATCATTTCACAGCATTTTGGGTAAATAGAAACGCTAAGAGAAAGAGACCTAATGATGTCATGGCTTCTTGGAAGATCTTTCTTGATCGACTTGAAAAAGAAGAGGGGCACAGAAATGCAACTCTTGTAATGCATACAAATCCCACAGATCAAGAAGGCCCAAACTTGATCGCCACAATGAATATGATGGGATTGAATGACAATGTGTTCTTTTCAACGCAGTCATTAGAGTTTAATCAAATGAATGTCCTGCACAACATCTCAGATTTTTGCATTAATATTGCCCTCAATGAAGGTTTTGGTCTTGCAACACTTGAGGCCATGCAAGCTGGAAAACCAATTATTGCAACAAAGACGGGTGGCTTAACCCGCCAAGTCGTAGACCATAGAGATGGATCAGAGAATGGAATTGCACTGGAGCCTGATGTAAGATCAATGGTAGGAAGTCAAATGGTCCCATACATTTATGAAGACTATGTTCAAAATGAAAAAGCAGCTGAAGCAATTTACCAGATGTATAAAATGGGCCCAGAAAAAAGAAAGAAGCTCGGACAAAAAGCAAGAGAATACACGCTTTCTGAGTTTAATATCTATGATACAATTGAAAAATGGCATGAATCTCTTTGGGATCTTACAGAGAAGTGGAAAAAAGACAAAGCTTCAGTCTATAAATCGTGGGAAGTGATGGAGTTTTAATAAAGCATGAAAAAAGTAGTAATTAGAGGACCACTTATCACACAAAGCGGCTATGGCGTTCATTCTAGACAGGTTGCTAAATGGCTTGTGGAGAAATCAAAGTCTGGACAAATTGACTTGGTGTGTCAATGTCTAAACTGGGGAAATACTCAATGGAAACTCAATGAAAGCGATGATGATGGATTAATCGGTGAAATCATGCGTCATTCAAAAAACGTTAACCACAAATTTGACATATCGTTTCAAATACAGCTTCCAAATGAGTGGGATACTAATTTAGGTGCATTTAATGTGGGTATAACTGCAGGAGTTGAAACAGACGTTTGTAATCCTGCTTGGATTGATGCTATTAACAATATGGACATTGTTATCGTACCCTCTGAGTTTACTAAGAAAACTTTTATGAATTCCGGATTGGTTACAACACCAATCAAAGTGATTCCTGAGTCTTTTATCGATGAAGTACTCTTGGATGAAATTGAAGATCCTTTTGATTTTTCAACCAGTTTTAATTTTCTTATTTTCGGACAATTGACTTCAAATAATCCAGCTGACGATCGAAAGAATATTTTTAACACCGTAAAGACAATATGTGAGACGTTTAAGGATGACGATGATGTCGGAATTGTCTTAAAGACAAATTCAGGACGTGGCACCAAAATCGATAGATTGAATATTAGAAGGCAGTTCGAAGGCCTTGTGGGCCAGGTTAGAAAAGGACCATTTCCAAAAATCAGTCTATTGCACGGTGATCTTTCTCCTAAAGAAGTTGCTGCTTTGTATCGAAATGAAAAAGTCAAGTGCTTAGTTACAATGACAAGGGGTGAAGGGTATGGTTTGCCTTTGCTCGAAGCCGCAGCTTCAGGTTTACCTATCATAGCAACAGGATGGTCAGGTCACACAGACTTTTTAAAGGGAGATGGATATCAGAAGCTGAAGTATAATCTTGTTCAAATATCACAAACCAGAGTTGATAATAATATATTTATACCAGGCGCTCAGTGGGCTGAACCCAATCAAAAATCTACCGTTGAAGCATTGACCAAGTTTAGAAAATACCCATCAATGTATCAGAAAAGAGCGGCACAGGCAGCAGTTAAAATTAAAAAGAATTACTGCTTTAATTCTATTAAAAATCTTTATGATGAAGTCTTCGGTGAAGTTTTATGATTTATGTAACGATAACACTGGGATGTGTATGCATAATTCAGGCATTTTATCTTTACAGATTTGCAAAAATAATATTGAAAACTGAAGAAGATGTCGAAGCATCTCTTGATGTCATAGATGCGTCATATCAAAATATTACTACAGTGCTAGAGAAACCACTTTTTTACGATAGCGGAGAAGTTAGACAAATACTTAGCCAATTAAGAAATTCTAGAAACGCTCTATTGTATGTTGCTAATAGAATGGCTGATAATAATTTAGAATCAGAAGGTGAAACAAATGCCTAAAAAAATTGAAAAAACTACAGCTAAGAAAAAGAGCAAACCTAGAAAGAAAAATAAGGTAAGGCAGTATTTTCACGAAGGCACTCAAACTGCAATTGAGCAATTTCAAGCCGAGGAATCTCTTGAAAAGAAGGCACAGATATACGAGTCTGAAATTCTTCCTGCTTTTGAAAAGCTTTCGGAAAACTTAATTTTTATTCACAGGTTTACTAGTCTTCACTCATCTTACGAAGATTTAAAGAATGACTGTATAACATTTCTATACGAAGCTCTTTATAAGTTTGATGCGTCAAGAGGGACAAAAGCTTTTTCCTATTTTAATGTTGTTGCCAAAAACTTCTTGATTATTAAGTCAAAACAAAGAACAAAGTTCTTAAAGAGAAATATAAGCCTTGAGAATCCTGCTGCATTTACTCAAGATGAGACTATATCACTAAACGATTACAACTCAGTTCCAGCGCAAGAAGAGAGAATTATTCGCGAGGAAAAAAGAGATGTCATCTTAGAGATGATTAAAAAGATTGAAGATATTGTAAAGTCTGATAATGAAAGAGCTTGCATATACGCAGTAAGGCATCTTTTTGAAAATGCAGATGAATTAGAATTTTTAAACAAAAGAGCTGTTTTTGTCTATTTAAGAGAGATGAGTGGATTAAATCCAAAGCAGTTAACCACCACCATATCTTCTCTTAAGAAAAAATATAACGAACTAAGAAAGCTTGAAGAATTCGATGCCTTCCTCTAACAATAGTGACCCAAAATCCAAAGAAGAGCTTTGGCAAGAAATATATGGGAACGCGACACAAGATCGCGAGAAGGCAAGTATGTTAATCACCAACCTCTGGAAAGAGATAACTACTGACCCAGAGAAGCACGCTCTTTATGGTACAACAATGACAAAGTATCTTGAGAGGATGTCCAAGTCAAATGATCAGCTTGTAAAGCTTGCTGAGCTTATGGCAAAAACTGATGACTTTGATGATTCACCACCTGATTTGGACGATGTTTACGACAGAATTGAAATTCCTGAAAAGATTAAGATTAAAGCTGAGGATGAGTAATGGCAACAAATATAAAAAGCACTCGCCCTCTTTTCGATCGAGTTGTTGTCAGGGAAGTAATCGATAACGCTCAGACATTTTTGGATCTTAAAGAAAACAATCCTGATGCGTATGCAAAAATATTTCAAAAGAATCAAAGCATTCAAGCTGCTGAAGTAGTTCAATCTGAGAACACGCCTTTTAGCGCAGGCAATTCAGGTGTTGATCCAAAGATAGGGCTGTTATCTGATCTCTCATCTGAGAGCGAAAAAGCACTTCTTATGGCACCTCCAAATAGTATAGTCGGAGTTGTTGTCACTCCTGGGTTTGAATACGATAGTACTCCGAAGATTTTTTATCCCATGTTCCCTCCTCACTTATCTTTTCCTGTCAAACCAGGTGAGACAGTCTGGGTAGTAAATCCAGGTAGAAAAGATGAGTTTAGCACACCTTTCGGATCTAAAAAAACTGCACAAGAATCAGCAGTAAGCGGAGAGCTTACAAACGCAGGTTTTTGGATATGCAGAATCCCATCACCTGCTTATGCAGATGATCTAAACTTTACTCATGACGATAGATCTAGAAGTTATTACTATAGAGACTCGCAAGAGCCAAATGTTAATTTAAGTGATTTTCCTCCTGATTTTAGTAATGGACCTTATTCTGATGGAAGAAGCCCGACACTTTATGATTCAAGCTATGATTTTAGCAACATAAGAGCAAAGTCACTATCGAATAACTTGACGTCTCGAGAGTCTGTGCCTAGATTTACTAAGCGTCCTGGTGATCTTGTAATTCAAGGTTCTAATAATACACTGATTAGTCTAGGTGAAGATCGTCCTCGCTCTGAACAAGGATCAAATACCCAATATAGAGGCAAAGAAAAATCAGGACCAAGGATAAACCCAAAAGAAGGCACGATTGATATCGTTGCCGGAAGAGGATTCTCACCCGAAGGATCAGCTAATAATCAAACTGCTGTAAAGAATACTCTTGGTCAAGATGAGACTGAAAAAAGAACTTGGGCAAGAGACACAGCTAAAAAAAGAATTGTGAAAGTAACTGAAGGCGATCCTGATCTTATTCATGATCTATCCAGGATTTATGTTTCCATGAAAACAGATGGTGATAAAAATTTTGGTTTTGATAATGCTTCTTTGCTTCCAGATCCGGGAGTTGCACTTGACCCTGTCGACGGTAAACCTTATGTTGTCTTAAAGTCAAATGAAATTAGAATTTTGGCTCGTCAAACAAAAGATGGCCAAGAAGTAAAAGAAAACGGAAGCATAAGGATTATCAAAGAGGGTACAAGAGAAAATGGGCACTCTGTTGATCAGGCAGTGATAACCTTCCAGCCTGACGGAACAATAATGATCGACGGCCCAAAGATCGTAATCGGATCAGGTAACGAGAAGGGTAACGGCCAGGGTGACCAGGTTTTACTCGGTGGGTCTTCTGCGTCTGAACCTATAGTATTAGGCAACGCGCTCAAAGAACTCATTCAGGAACTAATAACACAAATTAAAATTTTAACAGTTCCAACAGGCGTAGGACCTTCAGGCCCACCTGTGAACGCAGCTGCATTTGAATCGATTAACCAAAGACTTAGTACTATTCTTAGTAAAGTTGGAAAAACTAAGTAATGCCACTCTCAGATGAAATATTACGACAAGGATTATCTAGGTTTATGGTCCCAGATTCTTCTTCTTTTCTAAAAGAGATTGACGGAGAAGTTGGAAGGTTTCCTCGGGACGGAGAAGACTTAGGTGAATTTTGGTCAAAAGCAACTATAGCTTATACAACAACATTATCCCCGCCCCCGGTAAATAATTTAACTTGGCTTGGAGGACTTGCTGCTATGCAGAAGCCACTTTCTTTGGGACTTCGTCCAGCTGCACTTCCCGATCCTACAGGACAAGTTTTTGAGACAGTTTTTAACACTGCTTTTAGTATTTACGGCAATGCCCTCGGTGCGTTAATACTTGCATCATCACCTGGTGTTTATAGTGCATTTACGCCGCCGATTACTTTAGTTGGCACAGGGATTAAGTTACAAGCTCTCCCACTAGGAATGTCTGGTGCGTCTCATAAAGAAGTGATGGAAAAAATTGCAGAAGTAGTTTCTGCGTGGTTTAAAACAGGTACGGTAACTCTAACAGGCGCCACTACACCAATTCGGTGGTCATAAAATATGTGTGATGGTTATTTATAATTGAGTGTTTGTAAATGGCAACTATAAGTTTTAAATCTGTAGGAACTAAGGTATCTGAAAACAGAGCCCCTACAGCACCTGTCCCTCTACCTATTGGCATAACAACTCCAATGCAGTTGGGAGAAGGCTCTGATGGTGTGTTTAGAATGCATCGAGATCTCGGAGACCAGATAGCAGACAATCTCAGAAATCTTATATTGACAAACAATGGAGAGCGTCTTGGGCAATATGATTTTGGTGCTGACTTAAAATCTCTTGTTTTTGATTATTCGTCTAATCCTGAGTGGGAATCCGATGCGATGTCTAATATAAAGACAGCTGTTGCCAAATTTATGCCTTTCGTGGAATTAGAATCTTTCGAGACAAGCATAGATACTAATAACGATCCACAGATTGCAACCGTAGCAATCACTGTAACTTTTAATGTTCCCACTGCTAATATTTCAAACAAGGCAATTAGGGTCTTTTTTGAAGCAGGAGGTTAATTTATGGCGCAAAACACAAAAAAGGATCTTCTGCAAGTAAAGAATAGAAGTTTCTTAAATAAGGATTTTGAGTCTTTTAGAGCAGAGCTTTTAGAGTTCGCAAGAACATATTTTCCAGATAGAATCCAAGATTTCTCAGATGCTTCGCTCGGCGGGCTTTTCTTAGATCTTGCTTCATATGTCGGTGATGTTTCTTCGTTTTATCTTGACCACCAGTTTAGAGAGCTTGATCCTGAGACTGCAGTTGAGACTGTAAACATTGAAAGGTTAGCCCGAGCAGCGGGAGTTAAGATCACAGGTGCTTCACCTGCTGTCGCACAAGTCTCCTTTACTTTAGAAGTACCTGCTGAGCAAGTAGGAAGCAAATTTAGACCTCAAGAGTCTGCTTTGCCGATTCTTCAAAAAAATACAACTGTTGTTGCAGACAACGATATTGTTTTTAACGTTGTTGACAATATAGACTTCTCTCAAAAAGATGAACTAGGGTCACTAGTTGCAACTATACAAATTCGATCTACTGATGCTAACGGAAATCCATCATCTTATCTTGTTACAAGAGATGTGACATGCGTGTCAGGTGATAGAACTACTGAGACTTTTGAAATACCTGACACCTTTCAAGCATTTAGAACGATTACGCTTTCAAATGCCAATGTAAGTCAAATACTTGATGTTAGGGATGCAGATGGCAACCAGTATTACGAGGTTGAATCTCTAGTTCAAGATACAGTTTATGTGGGTGTAAATAACTTGGATGATGATAGTTTTGACGTAAGTCAAAACCTTGAAGTTCGTCCTGCACCTTATAGGTTTATTACTGATTCTTCTACGCTTACAGGTTTATCAACAATAAGATTCGGATCAGGTAGAGGTGATACGCTTGATAGAGATATAGTTCCAGATCCTTCTGAGCTGGCACTTCCTCTTTATGGCCAAAATAACTTTAGTAGATTTTCCATTGATCCTGAGAACTTGTTAAAGACAAGAACACTTGGAATATCTCCAAAGGGCACAACAATAACAATACAATACAGATTCGGCGGTGGCCTTAGTCATAATGTAGGTGCACAAACAATTACATCCCTCGGATCTATTGGTTTGAGATTTGTAAACAGTCCGACATCTCTTGTTGAGAGAGCAGTAAGGTCTTCTATTTTTGTGACCAATAATGATCCTGCAGTAGGTGGAGAGGATGCCCCTGATATTGAGCAGATTAGAGGCTTAATAAATGCTTCAAGAAATCTCCAATCAAGAATCGTAACAAAGAAAGATCTTCTTGCAAGAGTTTATACGATGCCTGCAAACTTTGGGCGAGTATTTAGAGCGTCTGTAAGAGAGAATCCGGTAAATCCTCTTTCTTCACTGCTTTATATTATTAATCGAAATGCCTCAGGTTTTCTGCAGACGTCACCTGATGCATTAAAAAAGAATTTATCTAAGTATTTAAATGAGTTTAGGCTTATTGCAGACGCAATTGATATCTTAGATGCCCAGATAATCAATATTGGAATCGATTTTGAAATAGCAGTTGATCCAAACTTTAACAAAGAAGCAGTTCTCAAACAATGCATTGACAATCTTGCATCATACTTTAATATTGAGAATTTTCAAATTGAAGAATCAATTTTAACCTCTGATATAAATAATTTGATTTATAATGTCACGGGTGTAACCTCAGTTACAAGTGTAAAAATAAGAAATATTATTGGTACAGTAGGAGAAAGGACTTATTCAAGTAATGCCTATAATGTTGAAGCTAACATTAGAAAGGGCATATTGTTTCCACCGCCAGGCGGAATATTTGAATTGAAGTTTCCTAACTTGGATATTCGAGGAACAGTAAGCTAGGAATAAAAAATGTATAGAATTCTGTCAGCATCAAAAGATTGCTATATTACAAACAAGATTATAAACAATTCTTTTAGAGCTACAGATGCAAATGTAGGTCAAGCAGGAACTCTCGATATTTTTAAGCTTTACGATGAAAGCAAAATATCAGGAGAAGATAAGCCTATTGAATTATCAAGAGCACTTATTAAATTCGATTTAGATCCACTAAGAGAACTAACAGGTAGCATACTTGATATCACTAGTGATTCTTTTAAGTGCAATCTAAAACTTTTTGATGTTGCCGGTGGACAAACACTTCCATCTAACTTTAAGATTATTGTCCACCCACTTTCAAGATCTTTTGACGAAGGGGTCGGAAGAGACGTTACTAGATTTCAAGATATCGATGCTGCTAATTTTGTTACTGCGTCAATATCTGGTGATTCACCAAACGTCTGGAGCATTGAAGGTGCCAATAGAGAAGGCTTGTTAAATGCTGATGATATTGACATAATCGGCTCAGGAAACTTGGATGATGGATTAGGCGTTTCTTTTCTCTATAGTGAGCAGCTATTTGAAGATGGCACAGAAGATCTCAATGTTGACATTACAAGAGTAATATCTGGTACGCTAGCAGGACTTATACCGGACTATGGACTCAGAATAGCATTTTCAGGAACACAAGAAACTGATAATAAAACTAGATTTGTTAAAAGATTCGCATCCAGAGATAGTTTGGATACAGCAATTCGTCCTAGGCTTGAAATAAAATTTAGAGACGATATTCAAGATCATCATGAAGCCTTCTTCTTTAATCTATCTGGATCTTTGTTCTTAAATCATTTTTCAAGAGGTATCCCTTCGAATCTCGTATCAGGGTCAAGCTTGATTGGAATATCAGGTTCTGATTGCATGAGTGTCATGATAAAGACAGGATCTTTTGAGAAAGAACTTTCTGCATCTCAGCATTCATATGGGGCTTCACTATTTGCTTCAGGTGTATATTCAGCTAGCTTTGCGATTGATTCATTTAACACAACTGTTGTAACAGCTTCTAATACGATCGCCGATTTTGTCCGGGATAGCGGATCAATTAATTTTGATGTGTTCTGGAGATCTAACGATAAGACTTACACATTCCACACTGGAAGCGTAGAAGTAAACAAACCTGAAACAACAGGTTTTGAAAATACTCCAAAAAGACTGATTGTGAGCATTCAAAACGCTCGAAGCGCATACAAAAAGGGTGAAAAAGTTAGAATTAGATTTGTTGCCTTTGATGATGATGAAGTTGTGCCATCTTCAAAAGTACCTTATGTAAGAAAAAGCCTTATCTTTACTCAGTGTTATTATAGAATTAGAGATGAGTATTCAAATACTGTCATAATTCCATTTGATACAACTGATAAGTCAACGCTTCTTTCAACTGATTCTAACGGAATGTACTTTGATCTTTACACGAACGATTTTCCCGTTGGAAGAGTTTTCTCAATTGATGTTTTGGTTAAAGACCTAGGGTCGGATCAAGTTTTCAAAAGAGTAGGTGGAACATTTAGGATTGAGTAATGACTAATAAGTCCCGACTACAGAACTTGCGTCCAGGAGTATTTTCTTCTGCAATTAGAAGAGAGAATGTGGATGGATCTAAGAGTCTAATCAACAAAACAAGTGAAGATTTAAGCAAGTTGTCAGTTGCTTCCGGTGACTACTTTCTATATGACAGTCCTGAAACAGGAATAAGAAACACGCAACAACTACCTGTAGATTTTTCAAAATTTGAAAATCATACCTTTTTTAACTCTGCGCAAGCAAATGTTAATGTTGCTTTTGACAATATTATCAATAAGTTTCCTTTTGATGGTACTCGACTTGAGTATGAAAACTATCTAAATGGACTTACAGGTTTTGAAAACTACGTCCTCACACAGTTTCCCAAAAATATGGGATACCTGATTTTCTCAGGATCTTCAGGTGTTTCTGAAGAAGAAGGTACGTATATCAAGGTTTTTGATTTTAAGGGAAGTCAATTTACAGACTTCTCAAAAGACAAAACAGGTGTGTCTGTTTTAAATCCTGAGACGAATAGCTTTTCTCTTGAGTGTGTTTTAAACTTACCTTCAATCGTAAATGAAAATCAGGTCATCTTCCAAAAGATTTCTGGTTCTAATATGGGCTTTACTCTAGCAGTATCGCAGTCTAGCTCTACATCTAATGCAGATCTTCTTTTTGCAATGTCTTCCGGAAGTGTAAAGATGTTTACAAGCGCTTCTGTTGACAAAGATAGATTTAATCATATTGTTGCATCCTACGATAGATCGACAACTCAAAATAATCTAAAGCTATACATCAATGAAAATTTAGTTGCCAGCTCTTCAGGTCAAGCAGCTCTCAAAACGATTGAATTTGATAGTACACCATTCTTGATTGGGTCTGGATCATCGCACGAGCTTGTAGGTATGAGCGGAGATACAAACTTTATCCCCAGTGAAACGTATTCAGGATCTTTGGATGAAGTAAGATTTTATCATAGTTTAAGATCTGATTTAGATCAAAAGAAATTTGCAAATAGAAATGTTTTTCCAACGTCTGACTTGAAGCTATACTTCAAATTTAATGAACCCTCTGCAAGCTTTGGTAACAATGCATTGGTTTTGGATAGTAGCGGTAACTCATTACACTCTTTGGTTTCAAATTATGTTACTTCCATGAGAGAGACCGGAAGTTTAGGGATTTCTTTAACCCAAGAAGATAGTGAACTAAATCCCGTTCTTTTTCCTAAATTTGAAGGTGTCCAAAATTTAAATACAGATCTTCTCACGTCAGCCAGTACTTATGATGAAAGCAATCCAAACTTAATTACGAAGCTGGTACCTCCTCATTATTTTGATGAAGGCTTTAGCACGTTTGGATTTAGAGAATTTGATCAACCTATAAATTCACCATACTCAGGAAGCAATCTACCCGGTTCAGGTGAACTAGGATCGTCACAAATACTGTCAGCAATTTTATATGTTTGGGCAAAGCACTTTGATCAAATTAAGGCGACAACTGATCATATGTCCCAGGTAACTCACGTCGGATATGACGATGGTGAGAGTGCAGCAGATCAATTTCTTCCTTTCGTGTCGAGATACTTTGGATTTGAACTACCTCCCATTTTTACAAATGGTTCCCCTGAGCAATTTTATCACCATCAAGACTTGAGCGTTGACTATTCAAACAATCCTGCATCTTTGATGAAGATAAGAAACAATATTCTTAGGAGAATATTGACCAACATTGGAGAGACGATAAGGTCTAAAGGTACAGTTCATAGTGTTAAAACAATTTTAAGATCATTTGGTCTAGATCCTGATTTATATGTGAGAATCAAAGAGTTTGGTGGTCCAAAATCTTTCTCACTTTCAGACCTAAGATATGATAGAGCTGTTATAAGCTCTGAATTAAGTTTCTCAGGATCATTTACTACGCCTGGATCAACAAATGCGCAGGGGATTTACGATAATCTACCTCGTCTTCAAGGCGGATATTTAACTGGATCCAGGATTGAAGTAGGTGTACCTGAAGCAGCAGGAACTTTTGTAGAAAAAGGAAGTTCACATGAGTCAAAAGGATTCGGTCTTCACGGAATATCAGATGACCCAAATGATGGACTTTTTACGTCTGGATCATGGACTTATGAAGCAACTTATAGATTTCCGAATAGATTGACAAATAATCTAAGCTCATCATTTTCGTATCCTGTGACTCAAAGTTTGGCTCGCCTACATGTTACTGGCTCCGGAGCTTTGGCACCATATGAAGGTGTCGTAGCAAATATGCTTCTAATGTCAGGATCAGAAGAAAACAAAGACGGGCATGTTAAACTTTGGGTTAGAAATAACACAGCAGGACCAAGTATTGCTACATTACCTTCATTAAAGCTGGTTATACCTTTTGTCTCAGTTAGCAATGGTGAAACGTGGAACTTTTCATTTGGTAGAGAAAGAGCTGAATCTCCTGTTGTTTCTTCTTCATACTTCTTAAGATGCGCAAGACAGTCAAATGGAAGAATAGAACAAATTTTCTCAACATCTTCTTTTTATATGGAAGATGCTAATGCAAACTTTGCAAATAATGTTTTCCAAAATAAAAGCGATACTTTAAACGCCTCAGGTTCTTATGTTGTAATTGGACCTCAAGTTATTGGAACACACAAAGATTTCTTTTTGAATAACAGCAATGAGGATGATCAAGCTAGAGCAACTGATTTTGCAGGAAGCGTTTCAAATGTCAAGTTTTGGTCTAAAGCGCTAAAGATTGAAGAATGGAAAGAACACGTTAGAAATCCAAGCTCTTTAGGTGTTCAAGATCCTGAACTGAATTTTAACTTTGTCACGCAAGAATCAGGATCATTTGAAAGACTAAGAATGGATCTAACTTGCGATCAGCCTATAACATCTTCAAATTCTACAGGCGTTATCAAAATAATCGATTTCTCTCAAAATGAAACATCAGGTTCAACAACAGGATTTGAAAGCTCTGTTGACGTATTTGAAAATGAGAAGAGATTTATTAGCACAGTTTCTCCTAATTTTGATGAGAATTTAAATAGTGTCAAGGTTAGACCAAGAAGCTTTAAGAGCTCTGATAACAGAGATGAATACAGCGCTTTGCCTGCACCTTTATTTGAGATTCCTCGAGATGAAGAACCTCAAGATGATCCAAGATTTTCTCTAGAGTTTTCGATAGCAGATGCCCTCAATGAAGATATCTCTAAGATATTTGCAAATCTTGACGCGATCGATGATGCAATTGGAAATGCAAATCTTCAATTTGAAGAAGATTATCCAGATCTCGAATCTCTCAGAGATGTCTATTTCAATAGACTGACAAAGAAGATAAATATTAAAGAGTTTTTTGAGTTCTACAAGTGGTTTGATACATCAATTGGAGTTTTGATTGAACAAACTATGCCAAAGAAGGCAAATTTCTTAGGTGTAAACTTTGTTGTCGAACCTCACGCTCTTGAGAGAGGAAAGCTTAGACGTCATAATGGAAACTATTATACTTCTGACTATCAAAAGCCAGGAGATGTGACGCTAGGAGGGCTCCGAGGAGCAGGATCAAATCAAAATAGAAACGAGTTTCCAGAAGGTAATTCTCCTGATGCACCTGTTCAGCCTACGCCTAATGCTTTTGATACACAAATTTGTGATTCATATAACGGTGGTTACGGCGGAACAGGATTGAATTGGTCGAGGTAGATTTCTATGTCTTTTAATCCCAAAGTAAATTTTGAATACAGAGCTGAATTTAAAGACAAGCAAGGAGTATCAAAAATTGATGCTTCTACAAAGAAAGCAACTCCTCCAGACTTAGACAAGAGAAGAGAAAAACCTGACAGTAAATACGACCCACATTCACCTGATTACGTCAGAGAGACTGCTAAGACAAAAGACCAAGTAAACTGTGTTGCAAAGTTTACACAAGGTGTCAGCGGCAAAAACAAAACTCCATCTGGAAATAGAGTTCTTCCTTTGATGGGAACAGGCTTAAATGATAATGCGGTAGCTGTTTTAAATTTTGGACAACCCCAGGAATTTAAGTCAAATGAATCATTTGAAGATATCGCATCTTTTTCAAAGTCTGAGATAAGACCTGATAACACTGCAGACACAGCAGCTATAGACTTCATAGAATCAGGAGATGATCAGACATACGCTCTAAACCTGATCAATAATGCGCATGATGATCCTTCGCAATTTAACGGCGTTATAGAAGGAATGACGATTAGAGATGTTTTATCGCATGTGTCTACTGAAAGTCCTTTTATAGCTAGATCTACAAAAGGCGCAGTTATGGATGGAAATATTGATTCTCATGGAAGATCTTCTAGCGTACAAAATCTATACCCGCTTACATCTTCTTCCGGAGTTGATGTATTTTTGGACGGGGGAGAGAGAATAGGTGACATTTTAGTTCCAACTGCTGTCTGGGAACAAGAGAAAAATGTTGCACCATTTGATGAAACTCAAAACAATAGAAATGACGTAAATGCTCAAATGCTATTGCTGAGTGCTTCATCTGATATGCTCGATGCGCTGAGTGCCTTAAATCCACAGACTGAACAGTACCCTCCCGCAGGTTTTAAATCTTCGAGAACAGGGTTTATATTTACTAATGGTGCGTTTGGTGTCGATTCAATCGCATTTGGAAATCTGAAAAACGATGCCTAAAAGAACAAAAGATAGAGAAGGAAATACGCTGACGATATCAGGGATCACATCTCTATCGCCCAGAGTTTATATTCGAAATGTTGATAATGCGACAGGTTCTTATCCTACTATTGCTAGAACAGGGGATTCAAGAACAGGAGTATATTCTGGATCATTTGATGATACTACATCAATTCTTGTAGGGGCATCTGACAATCTTATCTTGGGTAGGCAGATATTTTCCTCAAGTCAATACATTGATAGATTTGTTGCAACACCAAGTACGAATCCTACACTTGTAGGGCCAGGAACAGCTTCTTTTGGTATCGCAGATCAAAGAGTCACCTTCACGCCCGGGCAAGATCTTCTTCCTTTTTCTGAGCACAATCTCTTTGAAAATGATCCAAGCTCTGCAACAGATCCTTTTTATCTAACAGGAAGCCGGGTTGAGGATGTCGGTTTGGGATTCTCAAATCCACTTAAATCTAAGACAAAAATTGAGATCGACTTAACAACTAACGAAACTTCCCTAATCTCAGTTGATGGAGGCGCATCCGCTGGGACATTTCACCATCACATGGGATATTATAATAAGAGCGAAAAGAAATTTGACTTAATAGGCTCAGGAGTTTTTCCACAAACCGATACAGCCCAAAGATCTCTCGATTCTCTCAATATTGGATTTGGAGTTTCTACTGATGTAGGTGGTGTAACACCAGCAGATACAATTAAGCGTACTAGGCTATCCGGCGCACCCATATCAAATTTTGGATTTCCAATCCATCCGAAATATCATGCTACTTCTTCTCAGCTAACACAAATGTCTGAGTATATTAATGCACCTTTTGTTGTCGAAAAAGCAGTTTTAACTTTTTCTGGAACTTTTCAAAATGCTGAAACAGGTGGTGGAACTGCTGACTCACCAATGTCTACGTTCTTTATCTTAAATCAAAGATCACCCTTCAATGTTGAACAGACATATACATCTGTCGAAGGTGATACAGGTTATCCCCAGTTCGGTATCTTGACTTCTTCAATCCCGTCTCTTGCAGTTTTAAATGAGTCTGGAGAAGGTGTGTATGTTGATTCAGGAAGAGATCTGGTTACATATATGCAAGCGGTTTCTGTAAACCCAGGAATATCAGGAGAACTAAAGCAGGCAACTTTGAGAGAATTGAATGTAATAGATGTTTCTGGGACAGGAAAGTTAGCTCCGGGTGAATATGTGATGTCAGGGACTGTAAAGTCTCCTGTTGTTCAAACATCTCAGGCAGTTCTAAAATTAACTGTAAATGGGAATATGGTCTTAACATCTTATGAAAACGGTGGTCGAAATGCTTTAGGTTTGCCTACAGGGCGAGATCTAACAACTTCTGTTTATGGTGAGAACGTATCGGGATCATACCAGGTAGAAAATACGAAGACAGCATTCGTTGCTGACTTGGTTGAGCCAGAATTTGTGTCAGTTAACAACCCATACGTTTTACGTCCTGAAGACAATTTGATCTTTGGGTGGCAGCTGTCAGTGCCCTATTCGGTAGGAGGATCATCTACTCTTGAGATAGCGCCCTATAACGGCAAGCTTACACTTTACGGATCTCTAATCAGAGAGGGCAGAGAATTCCACCAGGGAACAAACCAGCTTTTAACTTCTGACAGCATCCATGAAGATGTAAGAGATAATACTACATTAACAAACACGTCAGACTGCTTAGATCAATTTTTATCTGAGTATACATCTCAATATAGCGGATCTTATATAGATCAAGTATTTGATGAAGACTTAGGGGTCGGAACTTCTCGTATCGATGTCAAACCCAATAGTGTCATTTCCGGGCAAGCAGGAACAACAGGATCCATATTGCGAGGAATTCACTTGATCGACTCAGGTGAGAGATTCTTTGATTCTTTAGTTCCAGATATACAGACTATTTTTTCAATTGATGGGGCTTCTATAATATCAGACCCGCTCGGATCTGGTAAGGCAGCGCTAGGCATAGGAACCCAACCTGTTGATGTCACTGATGCAACATCAAAAAATGATAAATGGTTTTTTGCCTTTCCGTTTGAAAACAGGTATGATAATGTTGCCAGAACCCCTGTCGGAATTGAAAAGATCAGTGGTGGCCCCCTTGATTCACTTTCAGCGGGAGTTGTTTTCACAGGCTTTGCACCAGACGGTGGCGCAGGATTCTGGACTGATGAAAACCTTGGCTTTGGAAATGAAACTTTCAAGCAGAGAAATAAGATTATCTTCGGAATTGGAGCAGGCCCATCTGGATCTGTCGAGCCTTCTCTTATCGACAATGCTACAATCCCATCACCAGACGCAGAGTTTGCTTCCCCTCCGATTCTAAGAGGATTTAAGTATGGATTGATTAACGCAGTTCCTCAATTCACAAAGGCAATTTTTAGATATGATCGATTTGGTCAGTTTAGAGATATGTTGGAGCAAAGGCTTTTTGCTAAGTTCCAGTCTGCTGGAGATCAATCAAGAGAAGTTGTCTCAATTGTCTTCTCAAAAGTTCTCAATGTGGGAGATGGAAATCTCGTAAGAAGGCAATTCACACCTGAAGATGCATCAGGACACTTAAATATCGACCAGCACGCTAGAGTCACGAAACCTTTCTTTGATGTAGAGCCTTCTGGTATCACGCAAAATACTAATGTTGATTCACTGCAAGTTGCTAATATCAATTCTTTAGCAGGAGGCGCGGACATAGACCCTAAAAATCTTGGTCTGAATGATTTCTCTTCTTTCGTAAAAGGTTAAGCAGTAAATCGATAAGTATTTACATATGATCTGCGGAGAGCAACTTGTCTAATTTTACAAACCTGTTTGTCAATCAGAAGACAGGAAAGATAGAAACAATAGGCGCAACCAAGATCACTGCTCTTGACGTGAGAGCAGGCTCCGCTCGTGTCGGTGCCGCAGAGATGCCAGGTGCAGACACAAACTTCTTTGTGTCAGGGTCAGTTGAGTCAAAAGCCGCTGGTTCTTTCGGTGTATCAGTTTTCGGCGGCGATGTTGTAATCTCAGGTTCTCTTTACGGCGGTTCTCCTCTCGAAGTAAGAACGCCTCTCGAAGGATACCAGGGTCTATCTGGATCACTAACTCAACTAACTGATGGCAGATCTTATCTTGTCGAGGGAAATCAGGTTCAGATCACAAGCCAGTCAAATGGCCAGATTATTATAGGTGGAACATTTGGTGACCCTGTTATTGTTTCCATCACTCAAACTAACGATATCACTACGCTTGGAGCTGACGCTGGAACAGGAAATGAAAGAGTTCTTTTTAGTACAGCAGAACCAGGTACTACCCCCACCCTAAATACCAATGTTCCCGAATCAGGAATATCTTTCGCGTCTTCAGCAGGAACATTTACAGTTGACAATGCAGGAACATATTTCATAGCAGTTGCATTCTCTGCAAAAGTTTCTGCAACAACCCAGTATGACGTTAGAATAAAAGTTAATGGTGTAACAAAACATACAAAGAGAAATGGAACAGAGACATCAGGAGATCCTGACGAATCAACTTCAATGGTGATTCTAGATCTGTCAGCGAGTGACATCGTCACAGTCACATATGAAGATGATGGAACAGCTGATATCTTTCCGAATACAGGGACATCGATTTCCATTTTTCGAGCCGGCCCAGGAGGAAATAACTCAGGTTGGACCGACGATGGTGCTGTAGTTAGACTGACAACTTCTTCTGACAAAGTAGGAATAGGTGATAGCGATCCGACTGCGTTCGGAAGTGATGTGTACCTCTACGTGTCAGGATCATCTCGAAATGACACAACAGGTGTGACTGTCTTTGGCGGTGATGTTGTTATCTCCGGCACACTGCACGGTGGATCTCCTCTAAAGATTGCAACAGAAGGTATCAAGCTTGGAGATCAAAGGATTCACCAGACTGAGCCTGGAAAAATTACTTTGGGTGAAAATGTCCACTTTGACTCAGAAAGTCTTCACTTTGGTGATCATAAAATTAAAGATGAGGGCGGATTTTTAAAGTTCGATAGTAACAATTTCAAGATTGGAGATCACGAATTTTCCCATGATGCAGGAGTGCTTCACTTTGGAAATCAGGATCAAGACACTAAAATAGGTGATATCAGAGTAAGAAAGAATACTTTATCTACTTTTTCTGAGATGCCGCTTATTCTCGGTGCTGATACACACGATTTTGTCATTATTGAGAACAAATTAGTAGTTACAGGATCTACTTGTATTATTGGTGATATCGATGTCGAAGGCTGTCTTAGAAGTTTACACAACTCGATCACAGGATCTCTCCAGAAAGTGATGGACGGATCTTCATATCTTGCTGCAGGCACAGGCATCAATATCGTAACCCAATCAAACGGACAGATCGTCATCTCCACATCAGGGACAGGACTCGGAACAATTGGTGAATCAGAGGATGCCGACTATTCTGACGGCTTGTTCACAGATTTCAATACTTCAACCCCTATTGGCACCGCTGTTGATAGATTTAACGAAGTGCTTAAGTCATTAGCACCTGGTCCCGCACCTTCACTTTCTCAGATTAATGCAACTCAGTCTGGTGCTAGTTCAAAACTTTCTTTTGGTGCTACAAGTGAGATTGTTGGTTATACTAATGTTAAAGGTGTGGGTGATTTCACACCAGGTGATATTAATTCTCCATTTTTAAATGCAATATTTGGATCTGATGTTAGACTTGGTGCTATTAACGCCAGCACAAACATAAGCGGGAAAGTAAACGATCATGTGGCAGCAGACTCAGTTAATTATCCCGCTGATTGTTTTGGAGATGCAAATACCGGCGAGCTGATATTAGAAATCAATGGAGTAGAGCAGCTATCCATTGATCTAGCTGTACCATCGTCTGATAAGCCAGAAACGTCTTTCGGCACGTATCTATCAGCTTCAGCTCCGTTTTCAGCACACTTTGAGGACGGATCTGAGCTAGACGTCTTTAAGCATAGGCTTGGCACCTTCCTTATTCACTCTGGTGATATGTCACCTGGTCACAACTACGCTAGAGTTATACATAGAAAAACTTCTGCTGATGTGGTGACAAACTATATTGATTGGGTGGTCGATGACTATGTCACTCCAATTGCTGCATCAAACTCGCTGATTCAAAATCTTAACATGACAGGTGATAAAAAGATATCAGGTGTGTCATATCACACAGGTGGTACAGCAGACTATAGCTTGACAGTTGACAATGCTTACAAAAATGTCTATTCTAATTCAATCTCAGCGATTACTTTCACTGGATTAAACTGTGCTGCCTCTTATGTCTCTCCTGCTACGGGAGAACTACCTGAAATCAACGTATCGACGGGTGAGAATGAGACAAAATCTCTTTCTATTAGCGCACTCTTAAATGTTAATGCTTCCAAACTATTAGATGGTTCAATTACGGCATCGACAAATGTCCTTCATCCGATAAGCGAGAAGTCATTGACGCTTGGTGGAACTAAGTCTGTTTCAAACTTATTAGTTTATAATCTATCTGATACTGCTACAGACACTTTTGAACCTCTAAGAGGAGAAGATTATCGATTACCTGTCAAAGCTTATGACGGACAATCTGATGTTGATACTCCTTGGGATTCAAATGAGTCACTACTTTTAAATGATGGGCTTCTTGTCTATGATGAGAAGTTGGTATCCCCAATAAATGGCGTGAACGGAGGAAACTTTTCTTCTGTTGCAAATGGGCCTGTAAGCAACGTAGACTATTCAGGAATAGCGTCAGGCGCAAGAACTTACTATAGAAAGTTTAAAAATAATGCAGGCGGCTCCAAGACTAATTTTACTCTAACATTTGCAGGTACGGGTCAAGTTGTTCCAGTTGGGACATCGTTAGCAAGTACAAACAAGTTCACAGTCGCTGTTAAACTACCTCAAAATTCAGAAAATCAATCAACCGGATGGATGGATCTGGCTCTTCCTTTCTCTACGGGAGAAGTTGGAGACGGTGATGGATGTCTGGTGGGTACGCTAGGAAGTATGGGTCAAGCAACTGAGGGAACTTTTGGAACGCAGTTCTTAAGCGCAAATGATTATTTAGTTATGAAGATCGAGGCAGATGCATCTTGGACAGGAAACATTAGTTCGATCACTTTAAATTGGGTATAAGATGGCTTTTGTAAGCGCAACTGAGAGAGACTTAGCTCTTAAGAAAATAGTTGGTAAGGCGCACACATCGCCTGACAAAGAGATTGCCAATGAAGCACTGTCTAGCGGTCTTACTATATCTGCTCAGACTGTATTTGGAGAACAGGTACCAAGCACACCATCAAAGACGTCTTTTTATACGATCACTGGAGGTGTTGCTGAGTACGTAAGATTACCTGTCACATTTATACCAGGAACAGATACAGATCAAGGTAGGCATAGTTTCTCTGTTAGACTTCCTGACGACTATGTTGCAAATAGCTCAAATCCAAAAGCAGGAACAGGATTCTTCGTAAACGGGCAGGAGATATATGAGACCCTAGGTGGAATTCAACTTATTCCCACCACGTTCGGATCAGACTACGAAGCTATCCCTCATTACGGTGATATCTCAGCTCTTGAGAGAGTATATCCGCTAGATGAGAGAGACTGGTCGCTTGATTATTTTAATGGGGTTTTCTTTCAACAAGACCCACCTGGGACAGGAGCTCATGCCCAAAATCCCACTTACATTGATGCTTTTATCTACATCGGCGATACTCTTGATACAGTTATTGGAGGCTTGTCTGGCGGCGGCGGAGGAGTTTCCGACGGTAGTTTTATCACTATCGAGTCCGAATCAGGAATGTCCAAAGAAAGAAAGCTGACCATCGGAACAGGTCTGTCAGGAGTAGATGGCGGAGAAAACTCAACTTATGAGATCTCAGTTGACTCGACTGTTGTCCCGCTTCTTGCAGGCGCCTCTTTTACAGGTGATGTCTCGTTTAACCAGGGATTGTCTGGATCTTTGCAAACCTTGAAAGATGGTAGACCATATCTTGTCGCGGGAAATAACATCCAGATTCAATCTGGATCATCTGGCCAAGTAACGATATCAAGTACAGCTACTGGAGGAAATACTGGCTTCACGTCCCTGATATTAGGTGCTGACACTCTTGAGGCTTCCGTGTCTGAAGATATCACGTTTGTGGCTGGTAGTGGAATGCAGATATCTGCTGACACCTCGACCAATACAATGACGTTTGAGGTGTCAGGAAGCACAGTTACTGAGATAATAAAGGTTGGCAATACAACTGAGGAAGTCTTAACAGATAATTCACCAGAAACCCTTTTACCCTTCATTCTAACAGGCACTCCAGTTCCAGCAAGCTCTCTTGCTATTTTTATAAATGGAATTAGACTTTCATCTGGCGTGGATTTTACTTACGATGCCGCAATAAAGTCGGTGACAATACCTTCCGACTACAACATAGGAAGTAGAATTATCGCAACTTACAATGAATCTGTTAGCGGTGTTGTTGCAGAGGATGATCCACGCCTCACTGATGATAGAACCACCGGAGGAATAAGGACCCAGACAACAATCGTGTCTGTGTCAGGATCTACGGCACCCACTGAGGGACAAGTTCTCATTGCTGAAAGTGATACACAAGCTTCTTGGGGCGACTTTATGATCTTTAATGAAGTACCCACAGGCATCAAAGATGATGCAAACCAGGACTTCTCTCTCAGCCAGGCACCTTTGAGTGAAAATGATATGATGATCTTTGTAAATGGGCTCTTGCAAAAAAATGGAACAAGTTATGATGTGGCCCTCTCGGGAAATACACTGACCTTTGCTGTGCCACCAAACGAGTCTGACATGATTTCGGCAACTTATCGACCAAATTATTCTTAAAAAAATATTCCTGCCCTCATACTTAATTTTGACTTATTCGCGTTCTTGAAAATTTCAAACTGAGGAAACTTAATGTCATCTAAAATTTATAAGACAAACGATCTTATTCTTGCGTCCTACTTGAAGCACAAAGGGCTTGCTCTTGATTCTTATCAAAAAGATGCTAAAGGACGTGTGACATTTCAATTTAACGTTTCAGACGAGGACATTGAGAAACTCGTCGTACAATATCTGAACTCTGAGGAGAGAGCATTCTATGATGAACTAAAAGCTCTAAAGCGGCTCACGTGAGCTCAAGCCCTCGGCAGCCGCTAAAAATGCCGGGGCAAAAATAGAAATGCACATATAAAACAGATATAAAAATACAAATTCAGATCCCTATGCACATGAATATGAACATGCAGACCGCTAAAAGTGTCTGTTGGGCGGTGTAGCACTTTGCCACACACGTCAGGACCGATGCGGCTATTAACGCCATATTTTACAATTTAGGAGAATAATAATGGCAACAAAGAAAATTAGTTTCGCAGCAGGTCACGTGAATAAGGTTGCAGCAGCGAACCGCTCTAGCCAAACACGTGTTGATGCAGCACAGATGTTCGTTCGCCTCGCTAGCGGCGACTTCATCGATCTGTACGACGCTCTTGAGCAGCTGAACGATGATCTCGCTTCTGAGGCAGTCGACCGCGCAGCAGGTGATGCAGCACTTCAAGTCAACATCGACGCTGAAGAAGTAGCACGTATTGCAGGCGACTCCTCTCTTGAGACACGTCTTGGAAGTGAAGAAGCCGCACGCGCAGCAGCTGACAGCTCCATCGACGTAGTCATGGCAGCTATCCAAGCAGACGTTGACGCTAACGAAGCAGCATCTGACGCAGCTGAAGCTTCCCTTGAGACACGTCTTGCAGCTGAAGAATCCGCACGCGCATCCGCTGACACTTCCCTTGAGACACGTCTCGCAGCAGAAGAATCCGCACGCGCAGCAGCTGACACTTCCCTTGAGACAGCTCTTGCTGTTGAAGAAGGACGCATTGACGCAATCTTAGCTTCTGCAGACGCTGACAAGGATACTTTCGTAGAGATCGTTTCCCTGATCAACGCTGTTGACCTTGAGAACGACAATGCTCTTGCATCTGCAATCACTTCGCTTTCAAGCGTTGACGGTTCCCTTAACACACGTCTCGTAGCAGAAGAAGTCGCTCGTGCAGCAGCTGACAGCTCTCTTGAGACACGTCTCGCAGCAGAAGAAGTCGCTCGTGCAGCAGCTGACACTTCCCTTGGGACAGCTCTTGCAGCAGAAGAAGGCGCTCGTGTAGCAGCTGACAGCTCCATCGACGTAGTCATGGCAGCTATCCAAGCAGACGTTGACGCTAACGAAGCAGCATCTGACGCAGCTGAAGCTTCCCTTGAGACACGTCTCGCAGCAGAAGAAGGCGCTCGTGCAGCAGCTGATTCCTCTCTTGAATCCAGCATCCTCACTGAATCAGCAGCACGCGTATCAGCTGACATTTCCTTGCAGACACGTCTTGCAGCTGAAGAATCTTACAGCGCAGCAGGTGATGGATCCCTCGCCGTACTCATTACAGCTCTTCAAGCAGACGTTGACGCTAACGAAGCAGCATCTGACGCAGCTGAAGCTTCCCTTGAGACACGTCTCGCAGCAGAAGAAGGCGCTCGTGCAGCAGCTGACACTTCCCTTGAGACATCTCTTGGCGATGAAGAAGCACGTGCATTGGCAGCTGAAGCATCTATCCAAGCAGACGTTGACGCTAACGAAGCAGCATCTGACGCAGCTGACAGCTCTCTTGAGACACGTCTCGCAGCAGAAGAATCCGCACGCGCATCCGCTGACACTTCCCTTGAGACACGTCTCGCAGCAGAAGAATCCGCACGCGCAGCAGCTGACACTTCCCTTGAGACAGCT